>JAABUW010004785.1_pt1 | contig 18169 bp, 16 predicted proteins | sample 5560081 | NCBI WGS metagenome assembly JAABUW01 (sample SAMN10711882, study PRJNA513363) | rock metagenome | isolation source: Antarctica rocks | place: Antarctica: Victoria Land, Knobhead sud | reverse complement strand
TTCTTGCGGCTTTCCGGTAATCTAATTCAGGTGAGCGGGTAAGCCATGTAACCTCCGTACCAAACTTTTAACCAAGGCCGAGTTTGAGACCGAGCTGCGCGAACTCGCCGGCTCCCCCGAAGCCTTCGAGCGCCTGCTCGACAACCTGCAAGCCCAAATGGCTGAAATCGCCCGCAAACGGGGGAAGATGGACCTGAATCTGGACATTATGGCTCCCATCCCCCCTCGGCCGACCCGTCGTCGCGCACCCGCCCGGAAGTAGGACTTTAGGGTGAGTGGGGGGAGTGCTATTTTTCCCTTTCGTTCTGGGAAAAGTCCCTTAACATAACGCGTGTTCTTGGACAACTCCCGGAATAAGGGCGGTTTTTGGCTTACTTGGTCGCTAGATAAGATGTAGCAATTTTCTAGGATGAGCTATGCAGTTTGCGCCTCTTTTTAGTACCCACTGTCTATTTCTCGGCCTGCTGAATCAGCGTTCGTTTTTATCCATATAGATGAAATGTGTGACTTCCTGAACGGGCTAAATCCTCGGTTTCAGGAAATGCGGTGGGAGGGGGGCAACTTGGCTACACAGGAACGAATCTTTGGCCTGCCCCTACGCTACCATCCTGACGTGTATTTGCTCGTGTTTAGCTCAATTGTGGGTGAGTGGTCGCGGGAGCTAGGCCGGGATGCGCTGCGGGTAACACTGTTTGACCAGCACACCAGCTGCTTCCTCGGTCAATCGTGCCGGACTGCTCGAAAAAGACCTTGCAGGGCATTATTCGTGGCAAAATAGACCCTGCCGCGATGGTGAATACGGCTGGCTGGCGCGGGTACGACGGCTTAGTGGACATGGGCTTTAATCGTCCTTATCGAGTGCAGCACGGGCACGATGAGTTCGTACAGGGCGCGGCCCACATTAACGGCATGGAGTCGTTTGGGAGCTTTGCTAAAAGTCGCTTGCAGCAGTTTGCTGGCGTGCCCAAGCATACCTTTCTGCTGCATTTGAAAGAGTGCGAATTCCGTTTCAACCATCGTTATCAAGATTTATACAAAGTCCTGCTTAAAGAATTTCGTCAACAGCCTCTAGAAACTGACTCTGCTTCTTAAGCCCCTTATTAATTATGGTTGACTACCTGATAAAACAATTATTAATCTGGTAATCAGCTCATTGCAAGATGAACTGTGTAAGGCCTAATTTTATCACCCTAATCGACTTACCGCATGACTGCCTCCCTCCTTAAATCCCGCCGTTTGATACGTGTTGGCCTCTTGTCGCCGCTGGCACTGCTGCTGGGCTGCCAGTCACATGACCAGTCCACCGCCACGGCCAAGACTACGGCTGCGGCACCAGTCGGTACCAGTTGGGCGCTGCTCAATTTTACCAAGGCCGACAGCGCCAACCCTGTGCTGGGGCCCAGCGCGGCGGGCCGCTTTCCCGACCCCATTTTGAAGCAGCCCACGCAGTGGGAAGACAAAGACGTATTCAATCCCGCCGTGGCTGTGAAAGACGGTAAGGTGGTAATGCTGTATCGGGCCGAAAACAAACCGGGTAAGTTTGCCAAAACCTCGCGCATCGGCTTGGCCACCAGCCCCGACGGGCTGCACTTCACGCGGCAGGCAGCGCCGGCGTTTTACCCCGACAACGACGCCCAAAAAAAATACGAGTGGCCCGGCGGCACCGAGGACCCGCGCCTGGTGCAAGGCGCCGACGGCACCTACTACATGACCTACACCGCCTTCGACGGCGACAAAGGCGCGAACATCAACAAAGCTCGGCTGCACGTGGCCTCCTCGCGCGACCTGCGGCATTGGACTAAGTACGGCAACGTCTTCGCTCAAGCCTACGGCGGCAAATACGTCGACAAGTGGACCAAATCGGGCTCCATCGTCTCGCGCTACGAGGATGACGGACGCATTGTAGCCACCAAAATCAACGGCAAGTACTGGATGTACTGGGGCGATACGCAAATCTGGCTGGCCACCTCCGACGACCTCATCCACTGGACGCCCCTGGAGATGGCCGCCGGCGAGAAGCCGCCTGTGCCGCTACGCTCCACGGCCCTGACCATGCCCGAGTTGAAAATCATCCTGCCCACCCGCGAAGGCAAGTTCGACAGCGATTTGGTGGAGTCGGGTCCGCCGGCTATGCTTATCGACCAGGGCATCCGCCTCATCTACAACAGCAAGAACCAGCCTGCCTTTGGCGATAAAAACCTGCCCGCGGGCACGTATGCGGCCGGTCAGGCCCTGTTCGATAAAAACGACCCCACCAAGCTGTTGAAGCGGCTCGACACGTATTTTCTGCGCCCCGAGCGCCCCTACGAAACCACCGGCCAAGTCAACCAAGTGGTGTTTCTGGAGGGGCTGGTGCGCTTCAAGGGCCAGTGGCTGCTGTACTACGGCACGGCCGATTCGAAGATTGCCGTGGCCACCCGGCCAGTCGAATAAGCGGCTGACGCTGAGTTAATTGGCTGACGCCGAGTGGCGCGCCGAACCTAGAAACTGGGGTAGCCGGCCGCGGCTGGCCGACCTCTTTCCTTGTCCATTCATGCTATCGTCGTTTTTGAAAGTGGTTTTTGTTGGCTTGCTGCTAGCGGGTCCGTGGCTAGCTGTGGCGCAGGCACCGCCCCGGTGGCAGGCCCGCGACTTCGCTTTGCCGCTGAGCCAGATTGTGTCGGCGCCCACCCAGCAGTGGGTGGGCAGCGGCTACACCACCGTGCGGCCCGCGCTGCACACGGTGTGCGGCGTGCGCGATTTTGTGGCGCCGCCTTTGTCCGCCAGTGGGTTTAGCCTGAACGTCAGCTTCACGGCCAATGGTCAGCTTTTCAGTGACAACGGCGAGTTCTGGGGCGACAACTCCATTTACAGCAAGGGCACCTGGCAGCCCGATGGCATTGCCCGGCAGGGCACTTACCACCGCGTGCGCGGCGGCCACTTAGTTTCGCTGGGCTTTGTCTCGGAGCTGGTGCCGCTGTTCGGGCAGGCCGGGTTCGTACTCAAGCTGCGGGTGCTAAACCGCGCCGATTCAGCGCTGACGCTCCGGGCTGCGCCCGTGCTCGACCCCGGCGCGCTGCTGCGCGTGCCCCTCGACCAGTGGGGGTTTTTCCTGCCCGGAGGCCAACCCGTGGTTCAAAGAATAAGTGCCACCCAGTGGGCCTCCGGTGCGGTGCGGCTGCAGCTCTACGCCAGCGACAGCGCCGCCCTCGTCGTGCCGGCCCACCAGGCTCACACCTACTACTGGGCCGTGACGCTACGCGAAACCGCCGACGGCGCCAGCGGCCCGGCCGGCCCCGCGGCGGCCACTGATTTCGAAGGCCTCATTGCCCAGACGCGCACGGCCTGGCAGCGCCGCCTCACCAGGTGCCTGGCCGCCGTGCCCCGGCTCACAAGCACCATTCCGGGCCTGCGCGCCTACTACAACCGCTCGCTAGTGAGCGGGCTGGTGTGCATCTGGGAAAACCCGGCGTTCGTGCTCAATCCGTACCTGGCCACCTCCGGCCTGGACGGGGGCGGGCTGAACTGCTACCTCTGGGACGCCGGCTACGTGCCCAACATGCTGGCCCTGCTGCTGGGCCCGCAGGCCGAACGCCTAGTGCGCCAGCTGGCCCGCCTCCGGCTCGACGAGGTGTATTCGCTCACGCCCGCCGGCACGGGCATCGGCAAGGCCTACTCGTACAGCACCTATGCCTTCACCAACCTCGTGCGCACCCTGGCCAACCACCGGGGCGTGAACCCGGTGCTCTACGCCGAGGCCCGGCGCTTGGTGCTGGCCCAGGAAGCCCGCCCCGCCTGGCACGGCCTGCTCGATTTCGGCGACCAGCATAACCTGCTCGAAATGCGCAACCGCGGCTACGAGCACTACGTGGCCAGCCCCAACATCGAGCGGGCGTGGAGCCTGCGCGCCCTGGCCCAGCTCAACGACGCCGGGCGCGGCTCCGCCGCCGAAAGCCGGGCCTGGCGCGCCCGCGCCGACACCATCACGCAAGCTGTACGCCGCGAGCTGTGGGATGAAAAAGCCGGCTGGTTCGTGAGCCGCTACCCCGACGGCCGCACGGAGACGGTGTATTCGGTGCAGCTCTTCGACGCCCTGGCGGTCGGCGCCGGCACCCCGGCCATGCAGGCGCGCATGTATCAGCACCTGGTAGAGGGCAAGTTTCTGTTTCCCTACGGCATTTCCAGCGTGTCGGCCGAGGACACGCTGCGCTACGAGTACAACGACACCGACTGGGGCGGCAGCGGCGCCTATACTGGCGACGCCCCCCAACTGGCCCAAATGCTCTACGAGCAGCGGCAGCCCGCCCGCGCCTGGGATGTGCTGCGCCGCGAGTTCTGGATGGGCCAGCACCTGCCCTACTTCCCGCAGGAGCACTACGCCGACAAGCCCGGCGTGCCGGCCCACAAGCGCGCCAACGTCGTGGCCGGCCTGGCTGGGGCCGAAACCATCCTGTTTCACCTCCTGGGCATAGAGCCGCGCCTCGACGGCTCGCTCTGGCTGCACCCGCAGCCGCCCAAAGAAGGCCGGCTCGACCTGACCGATTTTCAGTGGCAAGGGCAGCGGTTCAGCTTCCGGCTCAGCCGGCACGCGTGCCGCATCGAGAAAAATGGGCATCTGCTCTACGCCGGCGCGCCGAAGCGGATTCAACTCGCCGCAGCCACCCGCTGAAGACACCCAAATGCCATTTTATAACGTCTGCCTCTTTCGCATGAAGCTTTCCTGGAATCTGCTGGCGCTGCTATGGCTCGGTTTACTGGGCACCATTTCGGGCCACGCGCAAGGCCGGCTGGTGGTGCCGCTCAACGACGGCTGGCAGTTCCATTTCGCCTACGACACCCGCCGCGACGCGCCCAAAACCGCCGTCACCCTGCCCCACACCTGGAACGCCAACGAGGTGATGACCGGCCGGCCCTATTACCGCGGGCTGGCCCACTACGAGAAGCAATTGGCCATTCCGGCCGCCTACCGGGGCAAGCGCCTGTTTCTGCGCTTCGAGGGGGCGAATTCTGTGGCCACCGTCTTCCTCAATCAGCGCTGGGTAGGCGAGCACCGCGGCGGCTACACGGCCTTTTGCCTGGAAATCACGGACCGCGTGACCTACGGCCAGGACAACCTGCTGACCGTGAGCGTGAGCAACGCCGCCACCCTCGACGTGCTGCCGCTGTCCGGCGACTTCAACGTGTACGGGGGCTTGCACCGCCCGGCCGCCCTGCTCGTAACTGCGCCCAACTGCATCACGCCGCTGGATTTTGCGGCGCCGGGCGTGGCCGTGGAGCAAACCCAGGTATCGGCCCAACAGGCCCGCATCACGGTGCGCACCAAGCTGTCGGTGGCCGGGCCGGGGAGTAATTTGACCTTGCGCACCGTGGTGCGTGATGCGCAGGGCAAGCCGGTGGCCGAGCAAACGACGCCCGTAGCAGCAGGCGCAACCCCGGAAGTGCAGCAGGAATTCACGCTCAGCAAGCCTCACCTGTGGAACGGCGTGGCCGACCCCTACCGCTACCAGGTCACGGCCGAGCTGCGGCAGAACGACGCCGTGGCCGATGCCGTGACCCAGCCGCTGGGTTTGCGCTACTACCGCGTGGATGCCGACAAAGGCTTTTTCCTGAACGGCAACTACCTGGATTTGCACGGCGCCTGCCACCACCAGGACGTGCAAGGCAAGGGCTCAGCCCTGGGCCGCGCCGACCAGGAGCGCGACGTGGCCCTGGCACTTGAATTGGGGGCCAATGCGCTGCGCCTCACCCACTACCCGCACCCGGAGTACTTCTACGAGCTGTGCGACCGGGCCGGCTTGGTACTCTGGACGGAGATGCCGCTGGTGGGCCCCGGCGGCTACACCAGCGCGGGCTACGTGCAAAATCCGGCGCTGGAAGCGCACGGCCGGCAGGTGCTCACCGAGCTGATTCGGCAGAACTACAACCACCCGGCCATCTGCTTTTGGGGGCTGTTTAATGAGCTGAAGCTGGACTACGACTCGCCGGTGCCCTACCTGCAAACCTTGCAGGCGCTGGCGCACCGGGAAGACTCCGGCCGGCCCACCGTTGCGGCCAACTTCGAGGGCGACCCAGCCCTGAGCGGCGTGGCCGACCTGACGGGCTGGAACAAGTACTTCGGCTGGTACGAGGGCGTGCCCGCCGACGTGGGCAAATGGGCCGACGACCTGCACCAGCGCCTGCCGGCTCGCAAACTGGCCATCGGCGAGTACGGCGCTGGCGCCAGCATCCGGCAGCACGCCGCCGGGTTGAAGGCGCCCCCGACCGGCGGGCGCTGGCACCCCGAAGCCTGGCAGGCCTTTTACCACGAGGGCAACTGGGCGCAACTGCGCACGCGGCCCTACATCTGGGGCAAGTTCGTGTGGGTGCTCACGGATTTTGGCTCGGCCATTCGCCAGGAAGGCGACACGCTGGGCCTCAACGACAAAGGCTTGGTGACCTACGACCGGCAGGTAAAAAAAGACGCCTTCTACTTTTACAAAGCTAACTGGAACCCGGCCCCCATGCTCTACTTAGCCGACCGCCGCTACACCCAACGCACTCAGTCCACAACCACGGTAAAAGCTTACGCCAACCTCTCGGAAGTGGAACTTTTGCTCAACGGCAAATCCTGGGGCAAGCAGCGCCCCTCGGCTACGCGCACCGTGCGCTGGGAAAACGTGCCCCTCCAGCTAGGAGTAAATCGGGTGCTGATTCGGGGCCGGGCCAAGGGCCAGTACTTGGAAGATGCCGCCAGCTGGGTACTGAACTAAGCGCCTATCGGGATAGAAGCAAACAGAACGGCCCGCAGAAGCCAACAGGCCATCATGCTGAGCGCAGCCGAAGCATTCGTACCGCGCAAGTAATCCAAGCGCTTGAGTTAGTATCCAGGCAGCAATGCTTTGCGACGCTCTACATGACGGCCTTTTTTTGTTGTCTTAATTCTTAAAATACTATAAATCAATTAATCGCAACAAAATTGCGGTCAAATCGTTTTGCATGGCCATAAAGGGGTTGCGTTAGTAACCGGACCAAGAATTACGAGAAGCAAACAAGTGGCTGAAAAACTTCTGTTTTAAGTAGATTTCCGCGCATTATTTCTACTCATAGCGGGTATTATGCCATTACGCCCGCAAAAGCTGACATTAAACCTAATGCGGAGAATAGTACTAAGTTAGCCCGCGAGGCTATGCCGTAAATTTGCGCATGGATTATCTGGCCCTACGCGAGCGGCCGCGACAGTTTCTGGCCCTGACCAGTCTGTTGCCGGCCGAGTTTGACGAGTTGCTCACCGACTTCGCTCCGGCTTGGGAGCGCTACCACCGCTACCACACCCTGGATGGAGCCAAGCGGCGGTTGCCGGCCCACGCCGAACGGGCCAACGCCACGCTGGCGGGCACCGACACGAAGCTCTTTTTTCTGCTTACCTATCTCAAAAGCAACAGCTTGCAGCAGCACCAGGCCGCCAGCTTCGGCGTGTCGCAGACCCGCGTGAGCCGCCTGGCTACGGCCCTGCTGGGCGTCTTGAACCAGGTGCTGCACCGGCGCGGGCTGCTGCCCGTGCGCGACGGGGCTGAGTTAGCCCGGCACCTGGCCCAGCACCCGGACCAGGTCTTTACCTACGACGGGGTCGAGCGTGGGGTGCCACGTAACGCCGACCGCGAAGCACAGGCGGAGGAATACAGCGCTAAAAAAAAGCTCACCGCTTGAAAAACATGACCTTATGCGACGACACGCAGTTCGTGCATTTTCTCTCGCCCACGGAAGGCGGGCGGGTCCACGACAAAAAAATGGCCGACGAGTACGCGTTGCTGCTACCGGTCGGCAGCGTGTTGCGCCAGGACTTGGGCCTGCTGGGCCACGCCCCGGCCGGGGTTGTGGGGGAGATGCCCCACAAAAAGCCACCCAAGCGGGAGCTGACGTTTGCGCAAAAGCTCTACAACCAGTTGCTCAGCCCCTTGCGCGTGGTCATCGAACACGCCCACAGCGGCATCAAGCGCCTGCGTATGGTCGGCGACACCCTGCGCTTGCGCGGCGAGTGGGTGCGCGACACGGTCATGGCCGTGGCCTGCGGTCTGCACAACCTGCGCGTGCGCAGCCCCCACCGGGCCTATCTCGTGCGCCCGCCCGCAAATTTCCTGAATTAATCCGCATTAGCTTTATTATACTACTCAAAACTGTAAACTGATTATCAGACCTTTAGCTGCTTACCGTGATTCTTGGTCCGATTACAACGCAAACCCCACTAGCGGATACCACGTCTGAACAGAGGGTTCACCGCCAATTGGTAAGCTGGTATCAGCAGGAGGAATGAAAAGGAACTTTAGAATAACAATCTCTTTAATAGGTTGTTACGTGTTGCAAAACTGGATTAGGTAGTGTGAGTAGAGGAGGTCTGCTAGCTAGTGTCCAGAAAGGCACACCTTTCTGGCGCCACTTAGATCCTCAAACTGTCCGCTTTCGCTCGACCACTTCACTCTCGGCTATTGCCAGCTCCATGATTACGGTGGCGGGTCTGATTTTTTCGCTCACGCTGGCCACACTGGCCCAGGTGGCCAGCCAGTACACCTCGCGCCTGCTGCGCAATTTCATACGCGACCTCACCAACCAGGTGGTGATGGACTTTTTCGTGAGCATTTTCGTGTACTGCCTAGTGGTGCTGCGCACCATTCGGGGCGGCGATGAGGGCAGCTTCGTGCCGTCGCTGGCGGTGGCCTTCGGGCTGCTGCTGGCCCTGATGAGCATCGGCTGCTGATTTTTTTATTTACCACATCGCCTCGTCCATTCAGGCAGCCAACATTGTGGCCGGGGTGGCCGCCGAAACCGAGAAGCTGCTCGACAAGGTGTTTCCCAAGCGCCTGGGCGAGGCAGCCACGCTCACCGAGCACGCCGACCTGACCGCTGGTCCGGCCCTGCGCTGGCAGCCGCTGCCGGCCCCAGCCACGGGTTACGTGCAGGGCATCGACTACGACGCGCTGCTGGCATTTGCGGAGCAGGAGGGCGTGGTTGTGCGCATGGAGCACGCCATCGGCAGCTTTGTAGTGGCGGGCGGCCCGCTGGCCTCGGCAGCCAGCCCCGAGGACCAGCCTCTACCGGCTACCGATCACTTAACCAAGGGCTTAGTTGATTGCTACCGCATTGGTAACCAGCGCACCCTGGACCAGGACGTGGGCTTCGGCCTGCGCCAGCTGGTTGATATTGCCCTGAAGGCGCTGTCGCCCGGCATCAACGATACCACTACCGCCGTGATGTGCGTGGCCCGCCTCGGCGCGCGTGCTCACCACCGACCCAGATTTTGCCAGCTACCTGGGCACGGCTTTCGACCAGATTCGGGCCAATGCGCAGGCGGCTCTGGCCATCTACCTGCGCCTGTTCGAGGCCCTGGGCACGGTGGCGCGGGGCTGCCCGGCCGGGGCTAGCCTGCTAGCCTTGCGCCAGCAAGCCGCCCTGACCCTGACCCCTACCGAAGCCAACCTGACCATTGCCTACGCCTTCGCCCAGGTACACGCGCGCTACCAGGAGCTGCAAGCCAGGCCAGGACCGCTTACATAATAGAATGTCAGTCAATATTTTGCAAAAAAACGTCATGCTTCGGCAAGCTTAGCATGACGTTTTTTTGGTTTTTTTCGAAACCTTAGACAGCTTACTTAGCACGCCAGGGCAACGCCTCGCCTACCCGCCGACGGCCCTCAGGGGGTTTCCTGGTAGGAAGGCGGCGCATCCTGGGCGGCCGCGCCCCAGCTTTTGTTGGGCGTGGCGCGCATGTCGAAATCGAGCACGCCGCCCGCTTGGTTGAGCGTGGCCCAGTCCAGCCACAGGCGCGAGGTGGGCTGGCCGTTCACGCGCAGGCCCTGGATGTAGGGCGCCGCCGGGCCCGCGCCCTTGCCGTTGATTACCACTGTTTTGCCATTGGGCCGCTGCAGCGCCACCTGCTCAAAGACGGGGCCGGTGAGGGTGAAGCCGCTTTCGCCCGGCACGTAGGGGTAAAGGCCGAGGGCCGAGAACACGTAGAGCGCCGACATGGCCCCCACGTCGTCGTCGCCGGGCAGGCCATCGGGCCGGTTTTTGAAGTAGTTGCGCGCAAGGCGGTGCACCTGGTACTGGGCCTTCCAGGGCGCTCGCAGGTAGTTGTAGACGTAGCTGGCCCCGAAGCACGGCTCGTTGCCAATCCAGTAGTGCGGCTTCTCGGGGGCCCAGCCGGTTTCGACGGTGGCCAGGAAGCGGTCCAAGCGGCGCTCCACGGCCGGCCGGCCGGCCAGGGCCACCAGCCGGGCGGTGCTCTGCGGCACGCTCCAGAAGTACTGCGTGGCGTTGCCCTCATTAAAGCCCTTGGTGGTCACGCTGTCGAAGGGCGTCTGGAAGCGGCCATCGGCCGTGCGGCCCTGGAGGAAGCCGGTTTGCGGGTTGTAGAGGGTGAACACGTTTTGCGAGCGGCGCAGGTAGTAGGCGGCGGCCGGGGCGTCGCCGGCCGCCTGGCAGATTTTGGCAATCGCGTAGTCATCAATGCCGTACTCCTCGGTCATGGAGGTGCCGAGGCCGTTTTTATCCACCGGCACGTAGCCCAGGCTTTTGTACTCGTCCAGGTTCAGCCAGCCGTGCCGGCCCTGGCAGCCCTGGTAGGTGGTCGATACCTTTTTCATCATCTCCTTCACGGCCACCAGGTCGAAGTCGGTGGCCCCCATCGCGTGCAGGTTGGCGATGTAGGGGAAGGGCGAGTAGCCGTTCATCACCCCGTATTCCTGGTTGTTCATGCTCCAGTTGGGGAACGCCCCGCCCTGCTGCGCGTCGAGCAGCAGCGAGCGCACGAAGTCCGAGGCCTCGCGCGGGGCCACCAGCGCCTGCAGGTGGGCCGAGGTGCGGTACACGTCCCAGAGCGAGAAGTTGACGTACTTGCTGTGGCCGGGCTCTATTTTATGCCGCTGGTAGTCGAAGCCCACGTACTCACCGTTCACATCCTCAAATACGTTGGGCTGCAGTAGGTTGTGGTAAATGGCGGTGTAGAAGCTCGTGCGCTCGTCGGGGGTGCCGCCCGCCCGGATGGTGAGCTGGCTCAGGCGCTGCGCCCAGTCGGCCTGGGTTTGGCGCCGTACCTGCTCAACGTCCCAGCCCGGAATCTCGGTGCGGGCGTTGAGCTGCGCGTTGGCCACGCTCACGAACGAGATGGCGGCCTTCACGCGCACCGGCCGGCCCCGCCGCGGGCCAAACGTGAGGTAGGCGGCCAGCTCCTTGCCCGAAACCGTATCGGCCCCCGGCCGCTGCTGCGCGCCCTTCCACACGCCGTGCTCGGTAATGGGCGCGTCAAACTCCAGGGCAAAGTACACCGTGTAAGGCTGCAGGGCGGGGTCGCGCCAGCAGAAGCCGCCGGTGGTCATCTGGCCGGTGAGCGTGCGCCGGGCCGCATCCACGCGCAGGTTGCCGGCGCTGATGCCGTTGGCGCTGTTGGTGGGCGCAAACACGAAGCTGGCCGGCCCGGTGCTGCCAAACGTGAGCTCACCCAAAGCCGCGCGCTGACGGGCCGCAAACTTTACACTGGCCTGGTAGTCGGGCAGGTCTACCTGGTAAAAGCCGGGGCTAGCGTGCTCGTTGGTGTGCGAAAAAGCGCTGGTGTAGGCCTGCTTATTGTGGACGGGCGACTTGGCCAGCGCCCCCGCCACGGGCATAAACAGCAGGTCTTGCATGGCGTGGCAGCCAACGCCGCTGAAGTGCGTTAGCCCGAAGCCGGCAATGCGGTCGCGGGTATACTGGTAGCCGGGGCGGGCAAAAGCGTCGTCGTAGTCCTGAAACGTGTTGTTGGGGCTCACCGAAATCATGCCAAATGGTGCCTGCGCCCCTGGGTAGGTGTTGCCCCCAGCGGTGCCGATAAAGGGGTTTACGTAATCGAGAGGGGCTTTTTGCGCCAGGACGGCCAGGCTACTCAACAGCAGCGCGGCGGCCAGCAGCAGCCGGTGGAAGCTAGCTTGGGGCATCGGAAATAAAGTAGTTAGTGGAGCAGGCCGGTCAGGACTTTTTGGGACCGCGCCAGCCCCCAAAATAGGGGTGTCGGCCGGATGGCCGGGCGGCCGGGCCGCTAATCACGGGTTCTGTATAAGCTTTAGCGGAAAAAATACCAGTATCGTGCCTGCCGCAAAACCGACCTTTGCCCACTCCCTAGCTAACCGACATGTCCCGCCCCCGTTCCTTGCCCGCCCGCCTGCTGTTTGCGCTGCTCTGCCTGGCCGGGCTGGCCCTGGCGCCCCAGGCCGGGCGCGCCCAAAACCCGCTGCTGCCGGGCTACTTCGCCGACCCTAGCATCAAGAAATTTGGGGATAAGTACTACCTATACGTCACCACCGATGGCTACCAACCCTTTGGTAACCTGGGCCTTACCTTTGTGTGGACCTCCACCAACCTCCTCGACTGGCAGCCCGAGGTGCTGGATGGGCTGCCCTACAAATCGGTGTGGGCGCCGGCCGTGGTGAAGGGCAAAAACAACAAATACTACCTCTACTGCCAAAGCTCGGTCGATTACACGGGCTACGTGTACGTGGCCGATACCCCCACGGGCCACTTCACGAAGGCGGGCTTGCTGGGCGGCTTCGACCTGGAGCCGTTTACCGACCCGGTGTCGGGCAAGGTGTACGTGGTGTCGGCCACGCAGGAAATCTTCGAGATGGACAACGACGCGGCCTCGCCCACCTACCTGACCAAGATTGCGCGCCGCATCTCGATTAAGGGCCGCTTCGACTTCACCGAGGCCCCCTACCTGTTCTACCGCAAGGGGCTTTATTACCTCATGTGGGCCGGCGGCCGCTGCTGGCAGAAGAGCTACAACGTACGCTACGCCACGGCCAAGTCACTAGAAGGCCCCTACGTGGATGCCCCCGCCCCGCTGCTGCAAAACGACGAGGCGCACGCCGTGCTCGGGCCGGGGCACAACTCCCTGCTCGAAGCCGGCGGCCGCACCTTTCTGCTCTACCACCGGCAAGACGTGGAGAAGGCTCCTACCTGCGGCTTTCGCTTTACCTGCGCCAGCGAGGTGGCCTTTAACCCCAACGGCAGCCTGCGCTTCGTGCGCTACCTCGACAACCTGGGTGCAGCGCTGGGTATGAAAAGCCCCTACGTGAACCTGGCCCTCAACAAGCCCGTGTTTGCCAATACCGAGGAAACCCTGCACCGGGCCATCAGCGCCGTGGATGGCCGCAACGACTCGCGCTGGACCACCGGCCCCAACGAGCCGGGCACCCTCACCGTGGACCTGCTCAGCGAGCAAGCCATCAAGCGGGTAGAAACCGCCTTCGAGTATCCGGATAAGTTCTTGACTTTCAAGGTAGAGTATTCGTCGGACAACCTGAATTGGACGATACTGACCGACCACTCCAAGGAGGCCATCATGGCCTACCAGGCGCTGGCTACCGACCAGGATTTTCGGGCCCGCTACGTGCGCCTGACCGTGCTCAACTCCGAAGACCGCAACGCCTCCGTGTGGGAGCTGCGCGTGCTGGGCGAAAGCCGCGCCCACTAAAGCAGTTTCTGTGTTCGTATACAGCAACCTGCCCAACAGCTCTTAATCCTGCTTCGGTGGCGGTGGCAGTGGCGCTGCCGCTGCCGGTTCCTCCTGCTGCGCCCACTCTTGCTGCGCCCACTCTTGCTGCTGTGCGGCGGCCCGCGGCTGGGGCACGTCACCTTTAGGGTAGCGCGAGAGTGGGAGCAAAATACCCCGCTAAAAACTTCAGCCAAGTAGGGGTCCGCTCAGAATTCGGGGACTATCGCACGTTATACTCGTCGCGAAGAGGAAAGCGAATTCCTGCTTAAGATTGTGCCATGAAGGTGAGTCTTCCTGAGGCGGAGCGGCAGTTGCTGCGGCAGGCGCAACGCGCGTGCCGAGGCAAAGCGGGGTACGTGCCGGTGACGGCGCTGCTCATGCTCGACCGGGGGCGGGCCGTGGCCGCCGTGGCCGAAGACCTGGGCTTGGACGAGGCGACGGTTTACCGCTACGCGCAGACGTACCACCTGCACGGCTTGGTGAGCTATCTAAAGGCCGAGCAACCGGGCTACTGGGGCCTGCTCACCAGCGCCCAACTCGCGGGCCTGTGCCGCGAGCTGGCCCACACGTTGTACACCGATTGCCGGGCCCTTGCTGCCTGGCTCCAGACGACCTCCGGCGTCGCGTACTCCGTCTCGGGCCTGACCGACCGCTCGCACCGGCTGGGCTACGCCTACAAACAGACCACGGCCGTGCCCTGCCAGGCCGATGCGGCGGCGCAAACCGCCTTTTTGACCCAGACCCTGGCCCCGCTGCTGGCCCAGGCCGAGGCCGGGGAAGCGGTGGTCTATTTCGCGGACGCGGCCCACCCCACCCACAACACCCGCGCCACCCACGGGTGGACCGAAACGGGCAAGGAGCGCCCGCTGCTCCCCGTCAGCGGCCGGGAACGGGTGAACCTCAACGCCGCCCTCAACGTCTTCGCCCCCACCCAAGTGCACGTCGACGAAACTGACTGCGTCGATGCCCAAAGCGCATGCAGGCGCTACCAGCAGCTGCTCGCCGCCCACCCCGACAGCCCCGTGTACGTCAACTGCGACAACGCCCGCTACGACAAAAACAAGGACCTCAGTGCCTGGCTGGCCGACCAACGCCTGGTGCAGGTCTTGCTGCCGCCCTACTCGCCCAACCTGAATCTAATTGAGCGCTTTTGGAAGTTTTTGCGCCAGAAAATTATTGACACTGCCTTTTACCGCACCAAAGGTCAATTCAAAACGGCCGTGCTGAGCTTCTTTGACCGGCTCGACGAGTTTGGGCCAGAACTCGCGTCCCTACTAACGCGAAAATTTCATATTATCGATGCGCAACCCACTTCGTGATGGGTATAAGGCCTGGAAAGTGGCCGTTAGGACTGACCTTTCGTCCGCTCGCTCAGTCGCGAGCGACCCGGCGCCGGTAAGCCGACGGGCTTTCCCCCATTAGCCGGCGGAAGGTGCGGTTGAAGTACGACAGGTTCTGGAAGCCGCTGGCGTAGCCCACTTCCGTGATGGCGTGCGGCTGCCGCAGCAGCCGGCACGCCTGCTGCACCCGGCCCTCGTTCACGAACTCGGTGACCGTGCGCTGGGTCATGCGCTTGAAAAACCGGCAGAACGCCGGCACCGACAGGGCCGCCTCGGCGGCCAACTCGGGCACGCTCACCGGGCCGCTCAGGCGCTGGTGCAGCAGCGCCAGCACCCGGTGGAGGCGGGCTTGCGCGGCGGGCGAGGCGGCCACCGGCGGCCCCGCCGCCAGGGCGGCGTAGTCCGTCGTCAGGGCCAGCTGGTGGAGAATAGCCAGCAGGCCCAGCAGCCGTTCCCAGGGCGGCAGCGGCAGGAGCTGGCGCAGCTGCGCCCCCACGGCGTGGCGCACCGGGGCCGCGAACATGAGGCCCGTCCCGGCCCGCGCCAGCAAGTCGCGCACGGGGGCCAGCTCGGGCCAGGCCAGCGGTGCCGGTCCCAGGAAGTTGGCCGCAAACTGGACGCCCAGCTCTTCAAAGGCAGCGTCCTGGCCGTAGCCGTAGCTCAGGTGCGGCACGTTGGGCCCCAGCAGCAGCAGCTCGCCGTCTTCGTAAGTGGAAACGGTACAGCCGACCTGGCGCCGCCTCGTGCCGCCGGGCAGGTACACTAGGTGTATAGTCCCAGAGTGTGATGGTGTAATTTCGGGGATTGAATTTCGTCAAGCCTTATGGGACAAATACTCCACGGCAGCGCCCGTACAACTGCGGCAGTTCGGGCCGCTATCCAACGTAGTCAGGAAAGCTTACAAACGCTCGCCAATCGCCACGGTGTCAACCCCAAAACCGTAGCAAAGTGGCGTAAGCGCCCCACGACGACCGATGCCCCGATGGGCCCCAGGCCAATTTCGACCGTGCTCACGGCCGAAGAGGAAGCCATTGCTGTGGCCTTTCGCCAGCACACGCTGCTGCCGCTCGATGACTGCTTATACGCTTTGCAAGCCACCATCCCCCGGCTTTCCCGCTCGGCGTTGCACCGCTGTTTTCAGCGCCACGGCATCAGCCGACTACCGCTGCCGGACGAAGAGGGGGGCCCGCCGAAAAAGAAAAAGTTTAAGGACTACCCCATCGGGTACTTGCACGTTGATTTTGCCGAGGTTCGTACCGAAGAGGGCAAGCGCTACTTATTTGTCGCGATTGACCGCACCAGTAAGGTGGCCTTTGCCGAGCTGCACCCGCGCGCTACGCGGATGATAGCGGCCGGATTTCTGCGTCGGGTACTGGATAAATTGCCCTACAAGGCACACAAAGTACTCACCGATAATGGCGTGCAATTCACCGCTCAGCCCCACCAGTTGCTGCCCGGTGGGCATAGCTTCGACCGGGTCTGCACCGAGTACGGCGTAGAGCACCGCCTCACCAAGCCGGCTCACCCCTGGACCAACGGGCAGGTCGAGCGGATGAACCGCACCCTAAAAGAAGCCACTGTACAGCGCTACTATTACCAGACCACCGCCGAACTCAACGCGCATTTACAAGCCTTTTTACTGGCTTACAATCACGCCAAACGACTCAAGACTTTGCGTGGCCTCACGCCGCACGAATTTGTCTGCGCTCAATGGCAGAAGAACCCGGTTAACTTTACCCAGGACCCGACCCACCTCACCCTGGGACTATACACCTAGCGCGTATTCCGGGTGGTAGTGCCAGAGCACTGGGCACGGGTTGATGGCGTCGTGGTGAAAAACGGCCACGGAGCTGTCGCCCGGCAGCGGCACGGGTTGCCGTTCTAGTTTCATGGGTAAGCGAAGCAGATTGCTACGTGGAAACGGTAAAAGTAATCAAAATGGTCAGTAGCGTACGGAAAATGGGTAACTGCGGGGTAGCGCCCCCCCCGCGCCGCCGGACCTTTGCCCCGCCACGGCGGCCGGGTACTTCCGCTCGCGTCCCTCCCCGAATCCCCCTATGAAGACCGAAAAGGAAAAGATGCTCGCTGGCGAGCTCTACAATGTTCAGGACCCGCAGCTCGCCGCCGAAAGTGTGCGCACCAAGCTGCTGCTGCTGCACCTGAACACGACCCCGGCCGGCCAGCCCGCCGAACGGGTCCGTTTGCTGCGCGAACTGCTGCCCCACGCCGGCCCCGGCCTGGGCCTGAATTCGCCCTTTTTCTGCGACTACGGCCCCAACATTACCCTGGGCGAGCAGGTGTTTTTCAACTTCAACTGCACCATCCTGGACGTAACCTACGTGACCATCGGCAGCCGGAGCATGTTCGGCCCCCAGGTACAGCTGTACACCGCCACCCACCCGCTCGATGCCCGGGAGCGGGCCTCCGGGCTGGAATATGCCCGGCCCATCGTCATCGGCGAGGACGTGTGGGTGGGCGGCGATGCCATCATCTGCCCCGGCGTCACCGTTGGCAGCCGCACCGTGATTGGGGCGGGCAGCGTCGTGACCAAGGACCTCCCGGCCGACGTGTTCGCGGCCGGCAATCCCTGCCGCGTCATCCGGCACCTGAGGCCGCAACCCGCCACGCCCCAGCCATGACCATCGCCCACGTTGCCCTCTGGACCGCCGACCTGGAACGGAGCCGCCACTTCTACACCACGTACTTCGACGCGGTGGCCGGCGGGCGCTACCACAACCCCCTTCGGCAGTTTTCCTCCTACTTTCTCGCCTTTGCCAGTGGGGCGCGGCTGGAATTGATGCAGCAGCCGGAACTGCCCCCGGCCGGCCGGCCCCCCCGTATGGGCTATGCCCACCTGGCTTTTGCCACCGGTAGCCCGGCGGCCGTGCGGGTGCTGACCGAACGCCTGCGCGCGGCGGACTACTTCATACTCGGCGAGCCGCGCACCACCGGCGACGGTTACTTCGAAAGCGTGGTGGCCGACCCCGACGGGAACCTGGTGGAAATCACCGTGTAGCCGGGCCGCTTGGGGGCTACCCCACCCAGGGCCACATTAGAAGCGGTCCTCTACAGGGGTAGTATGAAACACCTATAACGTGTATTAAACGGTGCTCTGCAGATGATGCCACGCATGGCTCAGAAAGGCACACCTTTCGGAGCCACAAAGCGCCTACCGGAGAAAAAGTAGGCGGTGAACCGGTCCATCGCTGGTAGACCACCCTACGGTGAGGTGGTCGGGTAGACCTGGACAGAACTGGGTGGTATCTTTCCTTCGTCATGAAAGACACGCTAAAACCTGATAAACGCCGCAAGTACGATGCGGCTTTCCGTGCCGAAGCCTTGCGCCTGGCCG
>JAABUW010004780.1_pt1 | contig 18177 bp, 14 predicted proteins | sample 5560081 | NCBI WGS metagenome assembly JAABUW01 (sample SAMN10711882, study PRJNA513363) | rock metagenome | isolation source: Antarctica rocks | place: Antarctica: Victoria Land, Knobhead sud | reverse complement strand
TACATGTTTGATGGTCTCAATCCACTTTTTGAGCACTTTCTATTCAGTAAGAACATAGATCTCTCACGGCGGAGACAGTCAAGCTCCTCCACGCCTTTAGCATCCCCTGCTTTACCGGAAGAACCCAAGGGCCCCCTTGAGCCACTCCTGCCACACGAAGGCGAGATTCTTGACCTCAACATTCTGAGCCAATTGTCATTCTTCATCAAGGGTGACTCGTTGTTTCGTCGCTTACGCCCTCTGTATCTTGGAGGAGATGCTGGGTTCAGTATTGGATCCTTCGAGCAAAAGGTGTTCAACTGGCGGGCTCCAAGCATTCTCCTGGTGGCCGGGAAACGACTGGCTTTAGAATCTCAAGGGAGTTCACAGAGAGCTTTCGCAGATGCGTTACCACCAAAGCGTTTTCCCGACGGTGTGGCGGGTAGTAACAACAATGGGAGACGTGTCCTCTTCGGCGCGTATCTCGACGTCCCATGGAAAGAGACTCACAAGGAAGCTATTGGCGGTACTGACAGCTTGCTGTTCCAATTGGAGCCAATACATGAAGTTTTCAGAGCGAGCATTATCAGCCGAGATTATGCTACTTTTACGAAGTCAGGGATAGGCTTTGGCAATCCACCGGCCAGGTCAAAAGTGTCAGGTTTCGACGCCCACGTCGCCCTTGGACCAGTCTCGTTACTACTGGATGAAGCTTTAGAGTTTGGTGTTTTCACGCATGACAGTCACGGTGGAGGGTCGTTCCATCCAAGCCAGACGAGGAAGAGCGATTGGCAGGACAGATTTGAGATTGAAAGCCTAGAGGTATGGGGCTGTGGTGGTGACGAAGAAGCTGAGAAGCAAAAAGCAGCTTGGGCTTTCGAGGAGAGGGAAGCTGAAGCTCGTAAAAATGTACGGCTGGGCAAGGACCGTGACGCTGATAGAGCTCTTTTGGAGATGGCTGGATTAGTTGGGAATCACAACGCCAGTGGTGGGAGCATGGGTTAATGTGCCAATTAGCAAGCATACCCGTTGTAAATGTACTACCATTAGCGATTCCTGATCCCTCCATCGATGAGAATTCAACGTTCCAACGCAATCGATCTTTGATATTCAGGGCATACCGAATGATCATCAGGGGAATTGTAAAATATCCGCATCGTCCATTGCATTGAGATCGCATCTATACGATGCAGTGAACTCTGAACGCCCCTGATATTCCCATAACGTACCCTTTCGGAATTTGCCGAGGCGATCCGCAACCTCCCAAACCAACAATCATACAACTCACTCAAAAACACCTCGTAGCAGCGACAAAATCATCAGTATCTTTCATTAACTCCTGAGCCTCTGGTCTGGTCTTTCCATCATTGTCCGTACTCACTTTTGGCGCCCATCGCTGGCCGCATACCGCAAAGCCTCTCTTCCAAGATCTCCACCTACCCACCATGCTTCAACCACGAACGCTACTCCGCTCCATAAAACCTCTCCAATCCACCACCTACACAAGCCTCCCAAAGACCCTGCCTTTTCGAGCCCTGCAACTCTCAAATTCCCCTGCGACCACCTCATCCCACCGAGCCCTCTCAATATATCACCGCACCCATTCCACAATATGCCGCTCGATCAGAAGACCCTCATTACCAGCTTCTCAGTCGCAGACTCTCGCGCAATCAAGAGGCATGAAGGTGCGGAGTAGCGTGAAGAAGCTGTGCGATGCTTGCAAGGTTGGTGGATTGTTGAGAAGGGGGGTGGGGATGTTGCTGATTAGTGAGTGTAGAGTGTGCGTCGGAAGGGGTATGTTTATATTATTTGCTCGAAGAATCCGAAGCATAAGCAGCGGCAGGGGTGAATTGTGGGGCGATGGATCGCTGCGATCACAGGAGGATAAAGGTTTCGGCACCGCATATTGGTGGAATACAGGGATTGCAGCTCGCAGGGCGATGGTACGATGTAGATCTCGATGGCCGCTGGCATGGGATACTCGAGCCTCCGCCCCAGAAGCTTCACCGTCCTTCGGTGGATGATTAGAAGCCCGGAGCGGCAGTCAATTGGTTCGCAATTCAATCCAGGAACGCGTCTGCGCGGGGACACCTCAGGACATGAGATAGACGCCATAGAAAACACACTTCCAAACGCCACCAATGCGAAGCGCTTTCCTGCCCAATGCTCCATATTTCATGCATCCCATCCATCATCCAGTACTGGCCTCAGCCTTCGCCTCCTCCTCCACCTCAACCTTTGCCTCCACGGCCGCCTCCGTAGCCGATTTCCTTTCCCCCTTCAGCTTCTTCACCGCCTTCGTAATCGCCCCACCACCTCCCCCATTCTCACTCCTCTTCTCGTCCATCGCCTTCAACCTCCTCTCCGCCTCTTCTTTCCTCGCCTCCGCCACTTTCCCCATCCTCTCCCTCCAATCCTTATCCTCCCGATCCCTTACCTCCAACTCCCTAATCCACGCTTCGTTCTTCTCCTTCGCCTTCTTATCCGTCTGCAGCTTCACATACTCCTTTCTCAGCATACGATCCGCATTGTAATAGTAGGACCCGCCGACGAGGGCTGCAAGAGTGAAGGCTTGGCCGTAGATACGGTAGCGGAACATGCGATTTGTGGTTACGCTGTCGCCGGCTTTGATGGATTGCGAGGCGCAGTAGAGGGCGTAGCAGGTGCCGAGGCATCCTAGGGGGATGAGGGGTTCTTCTTTGAGACGGCGGGAGAATTTCTGCCAGCGGTTTTCGTCATAGAAATCCCTAGACAAGGTTCAGTGAAAGTATGGAGGAGGGGCTGGAGATGTCACGTACTTGTTTCCGTCGAACGACGAGGGAAGTGGAGCGTTCGACATGGCGGACTTTGTTTCAAATGCCCCAGACGTAAGGAGTGTGGGTGTATCTCAAGGAGATGACCGTATGATGGTATGCGCTAAGCGCCTACCATTGGCAATGCCCTTCGAAGAACAAAGCGTAATACCGGCTTGTAGTACCCAAGCAGACAGCTTCTCAATTGAATAACGAAAAGCAGTCTTGCAGCATCCATCGCAAGCCTCGGCAGACTAGTAGATGCAATACCGAGCCCGGGGGGCGCTTATCCCGCTTCTTGGCGGCGTTGAAAGCTTAGTGTTCCCACCAATGAACCAATTCAATGGTTTCTCCAACTTTCAATGAGTTCCCTTACGATCACACATTTCGCAGAAATCAGTCGAGGCCCAAAATGCCTGGTCCTCTGACGGAATATGCGGCCACTCCCTCGCCAAAGAAAGCACCGGTCTCGCCGCAATTGCCCCAGGCTTTTCTGCTCCCAGACGGTTTCCCGGACTACCTAGGCCTGATCCTAGACTCACCAGTCGACGAGGTTGTTAAACAAACCCCGTTAACACACGCCATCAATATTAGCAATCGCCTTCAATGCAGGGTCTTGTTAAAACGCGAGGACTTGACGCCAGTGTTCAGCTTCAAACTGCGGGGAGCCTACAACAAATTGGCGAGTCTGACAGACGGCGAGCGCTGGAAGGGTGTGATTGCTTGCTCTGCTGGTGAAAGAGCCGACCTCGTTTGATGTACTTCCGCGCTGAATGCCGCAGGGAATCACGCTCAAGGGGTCGCCTACGCTGCGCGCCAGCTCAAGATTCCTGCTACTATTGTCATGCCATCAGGAACGCCGGGCATAAAGCATAAGAACGTCGCAAGATTGGGCGCTAAAGTGGTACTTCATGGATCGGACTTCGATGCTGCCAAGAACAAAGCGTCCGAGCTTCAGGAGAGGTTTGGACTCACGAACATCCCACCATTTGACGACCCCTATGTGATAGCTGGCCAAGGAACCATCGGCATGGAATTGCACCGCCAATTAAAGAGGCAAAACCTCGAAGCAGTCTTTTGCTGTGTAGGTGGGGGAGGTCTCATCGCCGGTATTGGAATCTACCTCAAGAGATTCATGCCGAAAGTCAAAATCATCGGCGTCGAAGCTTTCGACGCCCATGCGATGATGAAATCGCTGGAGGAGAGTGAGAGGGTTACATTGCCCGAAGTAGGCTTATTCGCAGACGGTGCTGCTGTCAAGCAAGTTGGAGAGGAGCCGTTCCGCCTGTGTAAGGAGGTCGTCGATCAAATTATCGAAGTCTCAACGGACGAGATATGTGCTGCAATCAAGGACGTACACGAAGAGACCAGATCCATTGTTGAGCCAGCCGGAGCGCTAGCATTAGCGGGTCTCAAGAAATACGTCGCCAGGTACCCATCATCGGATCCAACGAGAACGCTCGTTGCCATTGCTTCAGGTGCAAACATGGATTTTGATCGCCTTCGCTTTGTCGCAGAGCGCGCAGCGCTCGGAGAACAAAGGGAGGTGCTTCTAAGTGTCAATATCCCAGAGCGGCCTGGCGCATTCGCCGAGCTTGTCAACAGCGTTCTACCCCATGCCGTGACCGAGTTCAGCTATCGTTATGCGGATGGACAATCCGCAAATATCTTGATGGGTATGACCGTCAATCCCACCACCAGAATGAAAGATCTTGCCGACCTCTCCCGTCGCCTCGGTGACCAAGGTATGACAGCAGTCGACCTGAGCGGCGACGAGTTGGTCAAAACGCATCTCCGGCATCTCGTCGGCGGACGTAGTAGCGTTGCCAATGAACGAGTCTACATGTTCGAATTCCCTGAGCGCCCTGGCGCTCTGGTCAGATTTCTGACTACCCTACGACCTGACCAAAATATATCCTTGTTCCACTACAGGAATTGTGGAGGCGATATTGGCAAGGTGCTGGCAGGCATACAGTGTCCGGCCGAGGAGAAGGCCGAACTCGAAGGCTTCCTGGTGAAGCTCGGATATCCCTTCTCAGATGTTTCGGACTCGGAGTCTTATAAGACGTTTTTACGGCAGTAATAGAGGGAAGAGGCATGATCAATACCCAAGCAGCTAATACTCATAGAAGAACAAAGATAGAAAGTATCATTTGAGAGTGTTACTGCAACCCCTCATGCCGAGACGAATGAGTGCTTACTCGTTTCCCAAACTCCATTGACTTCCTCCTGACGGCTCTCCCTTCAGGGCATCTGATCGAGAAAAATATATGCTCTGAACTATTCGCCTCGTCTTCAGTACTCAACCAGCCCAACAACATTCCATCAACGACGTCTTTTGACAGCTCCGAGCCACAGATTGCCGCCACATTCTATCAAGAAAAGCTTACAACGATCCTCTCATAACAAGCATGCTCAAGGTCTATGAATCAACGTCTTCGAAGTAACTCCCCTCTTCCCCTTGTCGAAGCCAAGCCCCTTTCACGCCCAAATACTCGACCTCACCAGCCTCATTCATCCTAAGCTCAGGGTTTCCACCCTGAAAGCAGCTTTCCAGTTGAAGCCGCAGGTAAGGAAGTGACGACCTACTCATCTGCCCAAAGCTGGGCGGGTCGCTTTTCACGGCATTGTGGAATAATGTCGAGAACCCGAGCTATTCTCACTCAAGCCAATGCTACTGAATCTTATTCGTTTAGTCAATGGATCTAGGCTTGGTTCGAGAATGTCATCAGATTAGTGTCACTCGCTTTCAGTACATCGATCAGGGGTATACGTAGGCTGTTCGCTTTCACGTCGACCAGCGAACTTGCTTTCTTCAGCAGTGCTCCGAAGGAATGGCCTTACCACGATTGTCTGTTGAGAGCCACTAAGGTAGGTCCAAACATTTCTAAGCAGACTTGAGTAAGCCAACGACCAAAAAAGCGATGAAGCTATCTGCTACCCTTCCCCATTGTCTCCCTAATAACCCTCCCGATCTGCTCCACACCCTTGAATTCCTCCCCGCATTCGCCCACCTTCTCCAAGAACCTCCCTTTGGCACCCTTATCCATCGTTTCCAGCCACTGCCAAGCATGCACCTCCCCCTCCGCAAACGCTTTCTCCACCCTTTCCCTTCCCAAGCCATCCTCCAATCCCTGCACCCACCTCACAATATCATCAAAAAGCACCTCGTTCGTACCCGCCGATACCCATATCCAGACCGGGAGCACAGCATCCCAATCGATAGCCGGCTGCGGCGTCAAAAACTCCAGAGTCGGAGAGAACTTCTCCTCTTCTCTGAACGAAGGGCCAAGAAAGCGCTTGCCCGTAGCCTCGAGGAAGGGAGCAGAGAGGCAATCCCTATCTGCATTCGTGCTGGGCGTATGATGCAGCGACAGCCATGGCGAGATGAGCACCAGACCTGCTGGTTTTGATGCCTTTCCTTTGGAAGTCTGGAGATCAACGAGGAATGACAGCGCTAGATGCGCGCCTGCGGAGTCGCCGGCTACGACAATCTTTGCGGGGGGTATGCGCTGGTCTTTGATGAGATAGGAGTATGCTGCTGCTGCTTCCCTTAGTTGCGTTGGGTAGCAATACTCCGGCGCGAGGTGGTAGTCGAGCGCAAAGATTGAGATGGTTTGGCCTTGAACGAGGATTGATTCTGCGAGACGCAGGAGGAAGAGGAGGTATGTTCCGGGCTGAGAGGAGAAGTAGCCGCCGCCGTGGAGGTAGAAGATGGTGATATCTGAAGTCTTTGGCGGTTGAGGCTGAGTGAGAGAGGACTCGAGGATCCAGTAGCCTGTGAACGCGGGGCGAGAGACGAGGTGGAAGAGATTGTGGCGGTTGGAGCGGTAGCGGGGAGAGGAGAGGATGGATGAGGCGTTTACATGGCCCGGGCGTGATAGGAAGCGGATGAGGCGGAAATTGAGGGTGCTCCTGTTGCGAAACGAAATATGGGTTGAGTGGAATTGCGATGGGCCGGAATGGAGGGGAAACGTACGTTCTGATGAGGAAATACTTGAGCTGAACAAGGAAGGGGGGGCCTGCTCTTAGAGAAGGCTTGAATAAATACTTGACGACGAACAGAGGAAGCTCCCAGACTAAGAAGCGTTACCTTGATTACTCTGGATATGACGCAGTATGCGGGAGAGATTGTATACCGAGCGTTCGCAGAATAGCGTGTGCTAGAATCACATAGTCTGTGGCATGGATCTTGCCGTAGCCTGGACTGACATGGGAGTGTAAATCAGACATGTCTTCAGGACCAGTGTTTATATGGCCAGACTCGAAAGTACCCAGCTGCTGAAGGGAGTATCAAGTGTCTTAATTTCACATATCAGGATGAATCAATCCAGCAAGTCATTCCTCTTCTTCAGCATCTCCCATTGACGGCGATGAAGGACTTGGGTATGGCTGCAGTAACATATCACTTCTTGGATACCGAAAGGTAACAGCAAGCCAGCCTCATCATCTTGGAGCTCTCGGCTCGCGGAGGATCTGTTTTTCCGTGAGCAAGGGGCGACATTGAGCAACCAAGAGACGAAGGCAAGACAAAAATTACGACCGTTTCATGTTCCGAACTAGGATTGATATTCATATTGAAGTCTCGAATGCGATGAATACTATATGGCGGTTCGAGAAACTATATTCTTATGCCATTCTTTACAATCGCCACATCTCCATGTTTCGGACAGAAGAATGTTCCCTGCTCGTTCATTGTCGCCATCTGCAGCATACTTGGGTTTAGCCAATCCTTGGGCAAGAAAAAGTGCCTCCTGACGTCAGCAACACTGGAATCAATCCTCCAAGAGCAAAGCCAGTGATTGTGATCGAGAAAGATCATCGCGTCATTGTACGTACCGATCAAGCGCTTGATCTGGCCTTCAACGTCAGCCATGCGACCGGTCGACGTGGGCTGGGGATGCTGTGATTTTAGGCTTGCTGTTGGGAGGATTTTCAGTTGTAGCCGGCCAGAGGAACGACTACTGGCGTGGCCGCTATCTGGGAGAGTCTCGTACAGTAGATAGCGTCTATCTTGCGTCACGGCAATCCACTGGACTAATTTGCCGTGGAGTTCCGCATGTGCCGAAGATTGCGTACGACGGGAGGCCTCTGATAAGGTCCTGGGCTCCTCTTCGTGTTCTTTTGAGGCGTCCGTACCAGTAGTATGCTGCAGATTCGCCCAGCGATAGATGTGGACTGCATCTATATCTATCCAAATCAGAGATTCAGGCACGGAAGGATGCTCGACCCATCGCCTGCTCTGTCGAGAGCCCCAGCTTTCACGATGCAGTTCCACTTTGAGTTTGAGATCGTATGTCAGGTCCATTGACGACGTGGAAATCAGTAATACCTTCTCATCGTTGTTGAACAAAAACTGTTGCACCGACTCAGGCAACCGAACGTCGAGGACTGAATAGACAGCCCACTTTTCGATTCCCTTGCTTTCCAGCCGTTTGGCCAGTACCCTACCTGTCTCGTCGCCGGAGATCACATATTTGCCAGACCTTGACCACGCAAGCAGCACGACAGAAGTGAAAGATTCGTGAGTATAGACTTTTCGAAGCCTTCTCCCATCTTCGATATCATGGATAAAGACAGTGCCATCGTCCTTGCCGCAACAATAATATTTATCTCTTGCGTCAGGCGCCAAAGCTGTTACCTGACTTTGACTGCTCATGTCTTCCGTGACGACGGGCTCCGTCAGGATGGAACTCTCGCCCACACTTGATTGATCGGTTGCATCTTGATCATCGGGTCGTACCAAGACATCGGGTTCCCAGACGTTACATAGAGATCCACGACTATCGTAGAATCGCTCGGCATCCGGGCTGAACGCCAAACTGCGAATATAGGCGCTTTGGTTGATCAGTCGATAAATCAAGTTTGCGCGTGGCAGTGTCCAGATGCTTATTGTTCCCGCGTGATCGCTCGTTAAGAGTAGATTACCATCTTCACTGACTGTCATCTCTCGGGCTCTGACATGATCGAATTGGGTCTGTTCGTCATCGTAAATATGCCAGCTCACAATCACCGCACTTTGACAAAGAACCAGGAGCGACCTCCCATCCATCTGCCATAAAAGCGTTTCAGGACCACATATAGCGTCAGACCTGCTCCCAATCCTGCAATGTTGAGGCTGACCTCGGTCTTTGAGTGTCAAGTCCCATACTAGTGGCGGTTGCCCTCTCCAAGCTATTGCGACCTTAGACAGGTCCGGACTAAAAGCCATTACCCATGGACACCGATCGAGGAAGCCCTGGGTGTCCTCAGCCGTATAACGCCACACCTGCTGAGACGATTCTAGATTTATCCCTATTATTGAGCAGTTGTCCAAGCCTACCATAAGTTCAGTCTTGTTGTCGCTTATGGCAATTGCCATAGTACTTGCTTCCTGCATCATTGGTATACTGTACAACTCTTTGCCAGACGAAATCTTCCAGATATGGTAGTACTGAATACCTGCGGTAGCCAAAAGGTTGCCAGCTGGATTTGCTACCATGTGAGAAACGTACTCGCGATGTTCCATACGTCGTTCTTCCTCACATGTCTCTGCGTTCCACACCATGACTAACCCGGTACTCCTCGTCAAAGTCAAAAAATGTTCGCGAAGAGCAATTACGTGAGACGCAGTCCTGTTATCTTCAACGCTCACGCTCGCGAGACAATCGTCCCAAGTGTTGGAGGAAAGACCTCTGACCGAAATCGTTCCAGAGCCTTGATGGCTGAAGGTACGCCCAATCATTGACTCTCTTGGACAGAATGACGGGATCAGACGATGTACGGAAGATGGGTCCTGCACTATGCTGACTCCGAATTTCCCGACTAGGCGGATTAGATCGTTTGCCCATCGCTGAGTTGTCTTTGTGCCGTCTTCTGGAGGCTCCTTCAAGGCCAAAGGAGCATCGGATCCAGATTGTCTTGACTTTTTCAGACGTCGTTTGGCATAGGCCTTGAGGTATTGTGCTGACCTCGTCAGATAACGAAGGTTGCTGGACAGCCCAATTGCCTCTATCCAGGAGAGACAGTGCTTTGATAAGAAATCGTTGATATCATCGAGTAACGCGTGAGAGCCAGCGTTTGAATTAGAAGCATGGTAGGCCCAATAGTAGGTGCTGTAGCCGAGAAGAGGGTGTTCTCGTTCCGCGACCGAAAGTCGATTTCTGCGCTCCGATCCAGGAGTTGCAGGCTTTTCTTTCTGGACGACTTGGAAAACACGTCTCCAGTCATTACCCGATAGGTACCGCAAGCAGACACTTGCAATGTGTTCATGTGCATATTGGCTATTGATGAAGGCCGGAAGCCCACTGTCATCGCTGAGTAGAAATTGCAATGCTGTAGCATGTATAATTGATATTCGATAAGATTCAATGGTCACGAATTGGCCACAGATCTGTATGATAGTGTCTTTGAGATTGACAAAACCTTTAAACTCCGGCGCGAGAGCTATTTCAAGTTCTACAAGACTCAGTGGCCTCCACGAACATGCTGCCCAGATCAAGATCCTTTGAGCCATAAGCCGGGACCGAGGCGATTGGCTTTCAATCTGGTGAAGCATTTGACGGTACAAATCTTCCATGCCTTGAGGAATATCTGTCAGTGCTTTGCGGATGTCATCCTCTGTATGCCAATTATCCTGTAGCGTTTCCAGTGCTAATTTGACCCAAAGGAACGAGCCCGAGGCTTTTGCCAGCATCTGGTCTGTAATATCCCTCTGAAGGTCTTCGTCATCTGGAAGGGCAAATCGAAGTGCGTTTAGCACGTACAACCGAATGTCGCCCATTGTATCTTCTTCGGCGAGAAAAATGGTGGTCACATATGAGCCGTACCCGGCGACCTGGGACGGGATTCTCATCGGCCGAGTACTTAGGAACACTTTGATCGGCGTTGTGGAATGGATTTTCATAATGTGACTGATCAGTAGGGATGGGGAGTCGGCCTCGTCTACCGCGTCCAAAACCCAAAATAACGGAGTCGTGAAACGCATTTTGCATATAATCCCTTCAAAGATACGGTCCCAAATGATCTGAAAGTCCTGCTTTTGTGATGCGAAGGTGAGACCGGATTCTTCATGCAACGCAATCAACCTTTCTCGGAATTGCTGATTCGTCCACGCCAATTGAGCGGCGATGGACCGAAGGCAGTGAGCAACTGTTCGCTTCGCCTGATGTCCAGACGAAAAGAAGTGATGCGCACAGTTGTGGCCTAAGAATTGTATATGGTCTATAACCACACTTGATAATACTGTTTTGCCAGTGGCCGGGAGACCAACTAGCCAGAGTGTCTTGGGTTTGTGCGGTTCGGTAGTGGACTCAATCCATTGCAGGTATTCGACTTTTTCTGTCATCCAGCGACACGTCCCATCCATCACTCTACCGCGGATGGCGTATAGATCTTCTCCCAGCTGCCCGCTAATACCAAGTATTGTTGCTGCTCTCTCAAACGAGTCAAGACTATTGCTCTCTCCGTGCATCACTCCTGTCAGAGTTTGAACTGGCCCTTGAGCCAAGTTAGTGTCACAATTTTCAGGAACGAACAAGAATAACATCAAGAACGACCGTTCCACAGTCACCGCCTTTGCGTCCAATTTGCCTAACTTGAGAGATATTCTGGATTTGGGACCTAGCACGAAGGCAGTGTACACTGATGGCTTGTTGCCCACCCTTGCCCATCCGTGGATCAATCTTGCGCTACTATTATATCATGATGATCCACAAGGTAGTGACGGACCAAAGCTGCGTCGAAAGGAAATCTTGGCGAACTTTACGGTTCAGGCTGTTAAGCCTCCGTGGATTATTGGGTAAATAAACCTCCCCGGCGGATGACACGGCCACCATCGTTTCTTGAAATGCTCATCCTAGACTGCAGGTAGGAGACGTGTACTTACGTATATTTGCTATCCATTGGTTCAGCATGTTTCTGACGTTCTTGTAATTTGAGTCATCGCGGTCCCTGAATTTACAAATTGTGTGATGATCTCCATTCAGAGGACTCGAAATCTCCTGTGGATAACCAAGGATCGCGGACTCTTTCTCAACGACCTACTGGTGTCAGTTAATATCCTTCATGTACAAGAAGCGACATTTACAAGGAACTTAACCCCAAATCCAACCTTATGGGTCTCAAAGAAAGAAACCAAAGCGAGGCTTCCACACGAGCTACGAAATTGCTCATTGATATCCTGTAATGAGGTTGCTTGAGCGTCGAGATCCGCGACATAAACCTTCGGAGGAGCGCCTAGTGGTGCGGTAGAGAGGATATTGTTGAGTATCTTTGCATACTGTGAGCCTCGATGCGGAGTAGCTAGGAAGATGATTCCATATATCCGGGCGATCATGTCGGAATACTGGCTGTCGTGCTTCCCAAGAATGTATGCCTTCTTGACGACCAAGCCTCCCATCGAATGGGCCACGAGTATTATTGGGCGCCCACCTATAGGTGTGCCCGATTCAGCTGACCCACTCCAGAATGTTGACATCTGGAACAAGAGATCTTTGGCAAAATCAATCGTATTGAGATTTGTGCCAGCTCCCTTGAAGTGGGAATTATATCCGAATGTAAAAATCCTCCATGACGATGAACCCTCCTCTTCTGCTAGCCAAGGCGGCCAGAAATTGTCGATGTTTCTATCCCAGCTCCACGTCTTTCTGCACGTACCACCAAGGCCATGGACGAAAATTATATCAGCGGCGGGCTCGGTATTTTCGCAAACGAGGTGGAGCCCTAAAGATTCATTGGAGTCGTTGTCGAAGGACGTAATACTGCGACTTCCTATGCCGGGGAAGATGGAATTTGCGGCAGCGCTGGCATTGGAGATTGCTCGATGAGTGGCACCAGTCTGGCGAACGGTATTCGCGGGTGGGGCAAATGACAGTGACTTGGGTCGAGGTGAACGGCGCGGCCGCTCATTGTTTGCCTCATCTTCAACGATAGGGTATTCCTGTCCGCGCTTACTGCCATCATGATGGTGAAAGGCAAGCTTGCGAAGCTAGGCAGTAGATTCCAGATCAGCCTCCCGCCAAACGGAGGGGAACCATCTAATTCCCGCTTAGACCCAACCCGGATTTACACCTACCATTGTAGCTGCTCTTCGCACAACGGTAACGTTCTCTTGGTAAAGTCATAACCGATGTTCTACTGCGCAGTATAAATGTAACCTGCATTGTTTGGCGCTGCTACGCCCAAGAAGATTCTTGACGTGAACCGAAAAAGACCAAATAGACGGCCGGCAGCGACGCTAAGACGCATTCTCTCGGTACCGACGACGAGGCGGCACCAAAGCGGATGTGATAGGCTCTGGGCGCTGGTACCCGTCGCGCAATGATCTGTTGCGGAATGTGGGAGGTATTCCTTTTATCATCTCGAGATTTGTCGATATTAAACGATCAAGACCATGGCGACTTCAAGGTCGAACCTGGTAACAGGAGAAGTGCAACGCGACTCCGGGGCCATATCTACAAATGCAAAAGCTTCTCCACCGCGGAGTGGTGCTTACAGCCTCGACGATAGGGTCAAGGATTTCTTTCCGATCCAGGGAACCACGGTTCTCCAAGCACAACATTATGGAGAGTCGCTCTGGAAGAGGACCGTCAAGCTCAAGGTTGAGCTACCCTCCGGTGAACGGGATATCTATTTCGTGAAAATAGACGAGACAGGGTGTAGGATGTGTGAGGGCGAGTTCGAGTCCCTCAAGGAAATATACGGTGTCTCAGCAACTCTTGTTCCTCGACCTTACGCTTGGGGTACATACCTTCAAGAAAACACTAACAAAGAGGTACATTTTTTACTCGCCGAGTTTCGGGAAGTTGGCGAAAAGGTAAAAAACTGCTATCTCCTTGCTTGGTAGCCTGAGCTCGTAGGATGCTATGATGATGGGCGAAGCGATGAGTGAATTGAGGGCGATATATAACATCGCCTACGTATTATCAGAGACGAGGATTCATTGAAAGACGAATTGGCGAGTCCACGAATTGTATCAGTTGGTTGACAAGTCATGTCTGCAATGATGTTGGAGCATGTTCTTACGACTTGGCTGTAGCAGGACCGTGGTTTACTTGTACGGCTTTCGAAGTTTATATCGTAAGACTAACATGTGACTAACGAGTACAATGCGTAGCCAGCAGAACCTGTCAAGCTTGCGAATCGCCTTGCCGACCTACATTTGCGCTCTGTCTCACCTACAAGCAAATTCGGCTTTCACATGGCCACCAATCATGGCAAGATAATTCAAGCTGTAGGCGCTTGGGAAAAGTCCTGGTGCACGCTTTACTCTAGGCATCTAGGGCATTTCATGGGACTTGCTAAGTCTAAACTCGAATGGCCCGAATTTAACGCCGTGTGTGACCTTACGCTCGAAAAGGTGGTTCCCAGGCTCCTTTTGCCGCTGCAGAGCGAGGGACGGACTCTCAAGCCATGTCTATTGCATGGTAACTGCTGGGATGGTAACACAGCGATGGACAAAAAAACAGATGAGGCATTCGTATTCGATGTCTGTTCGTTCTATGGCCACAGTAAGTACCGTTCTTTGGGGTCCTTCCACCTGCCTGTTTGTTGCGGATTTCTGCCACGAAAACAGGGGTTGAGGCCTTGTCACTGACTTTGCGTTCGTAATGCTTCTAAAGGAGTGCCGGCTGACCTGGACTCATTCAGATGAGTATGATACCGGCAATTGGCGAACGCCAAGGCACCGACTGAGTCACCCAGACTACATCAAGAACTACAAGCTGAGATACCCGCCTTCGGAGCCAGTGGAAGATTGGAATGCTCGAAATATCTTGTATTCTCTGACGTTCAATATGGGAAACATAATACAGATAGCTGGTTCTACACAACGCCAGGTGGTGTATGAAGACATGCTCACGCTATGTAAGCTGTTCTTTCCGGAGGATCTGAGAAGGAAATTGCAAGCACTTGGAGCCGCGAATACGAATGTCGAACGTGGAGACGGGCAAGAGGCAGAACAGGCAACAGCAGGGGCTGAAGCGCCGGAAGAAGAGGAGGAGGAAGAGGAGGAAGAAATGGACTGGAAGTGAGGCTATGAAGGTGCTCGTCTTTTGCAATGTGCGATCCTTGTACTTGATCCGAACACATGCGGAGCATGAAAACCCCCAGAACTTATCTCCTTCTTGCGTAATAATTAAGCCAATCGTTTCCGGCTCAGCGTTTCTTACTTGATTTTGCACGTTGCGGCACAGGAACATGTCAAGCGCGGAGATCAGCAGCGACAAGGGACATTAGTTAGGGGCGTACAGGACAGCAGACAAGTGATTAGACATAGAGAGTTGGCTTCAAGTCTGTCCAATCATTGCTGGCAGAGTCCGCCAAGCCACTACCACTACCACTACCACTCGCTCGTACCGAACTACGGCGGGTGATTATCGATTATCTTTCGATACTTCAAGATTCTGTTGCAGTCAGGTCGTTTGGAGATGTTGATGCCGTTGGTTTTGAAGATGACCCGTGAGCGAATAGATCGCTGAAAGTTTCTACAGATTGCATCTTGAAAACGGTGTCGCTCCTAGTACGCTGGAGATCCAACGATACCCGAGTAAAGAGGCAACATAGAGTACAGTTTGTGATCAACTCACAACGTCAGGAACCACGAGGTCGCCTTGCCACGGCCTCTCGATCCGAGCTGAAACGATCGCTCTATGCAGACATTGACGAGCTAAAGTCCTCACCAGTCTTGTCTTTCGAGGCTTTGGCGTTGGCATATCCCAGAGATGTCGGAAGAACGACTGTCGATATGCGTAATCCATCATCATCGACACTATATTCTATTAACAAGTCAAGACGGAGCCTGGGCCCGTAGATGATCACTACGGGATTCTTCTTCCTCCCAATAGCATCCTCTTAATCTCAAGCCATGTCCTCATCAAGCACGTCCACCCAGTCCGCCGCCTCCCATTCAGTTCCCTACCAATCCGCTCAGTCACGTCAAGGCCCCTCCATCGAAGATGATCTGGCCTCCCCTTCAGCAGCTTCTCAGTCATTGAATGGCGAGCGGACCGCTGAAAGCCTATCTTCCTCCTCAAGCTCAAGTCGCAGCACCCATCTACCAGATGTTTACCCCGAAGCACCTACCCCTGCACAAATGCCGCATCCGGCGTCAAGCCCCGAAAGCAATACCCTTTCGCTGGCAGTAAATCAAGAGAAACGCGGTGTCCCACCTTCGACTTATCTTAGCCGCATCGCTCCGGAGCGTGATGTCGCTGATTTTCTCAATGTACTGACAGCCCGCGACCTAAGTATCCATCTCTTTAATGCTTTTGCTCTCAAGCGGCGTGCTCGTTCTCAAGTCACCTCTTCCGGGTCTACTTCAAGGCGTCCTGCTACTAGGGGTGTCGTGAGACAGGGTAGTAGCAAGGATGCTAAAGTCCACGACGCTACTACAGATGACAATGACGACGCATCTGACGACAGTATCACGTATGAGCAAGTAGGCGATCCTGGTTGGCGTCCGCCAAAGGTATGGACAGCATGGCCGGTGCGTGCGGAGGAAGTGCCGCGACAGGAGAGGGAGTGGGAGGAAGATGGGCCTTTCGCCGCACTAAGGGATAGTGGAGAGGAAAGCTCAAGTGGTACTTTGGCAGAGCTTCTGGCGGGGCACGTTTTGAAGGCTGCTAAGGAGCGATTGAGAGAGAAAGGGTTGGTGGATAGGGAGCAGCATGCCTCCTCGGCTAGGAGAGAGAGTGGGGAAAGAAGCTCCTCAGCATCCTCGGATGGCCTCCACGAAGAAGATACAGCTGGGGGCGAAGACTCTCCCTTTTTGGCTGCTGAGATCCTGGCAGACGATGACCACGCAGCTTCTATTCTTCGACCCTCGATCCAACATATCCTCACCAACCTCGACAAGCTGCTCGGCAATCTGCACCACGCTCGAGCATCCTACACAACACCCAAGCCTAGAAAACACACTCGTGGCTTCGACGGCGCAACAAGGGAGCTCACTGAGAGCAACGCCGACATCTCAGCCGCCTCAAGCAATCGCAAGCGTCGGCGACCTCGTACGGGATCGACAAAGAATCTTCAAACCCAAAATCAGGACGTCGAAGACTCAACGAGCAGCGACGGCAACACTACGAATAACCCCCGCAATCGCAAAAGACAGCGAACGGGCTCTCCAAGTCGGTCAAGATCACGCCCCCACTCTCTGACCACTACCAGATCTGCCACTGGATCTCTGAAATCTCGTGCCAGTTCGCCGCCAATTGCTAAATTCCATGAATTCAGATCCCACAAACCCCGACACGCCCCCCTGGACTGGAGCACCGTCCTCGGCATCGCCTCTCTGAGCGCCTTCCCACCTCGTGTCGTTCAGAGGGCTGCGAAGCGCTGTGCTGACCTCTTCGACGAGGGGATGAAGTTTCGAAGTTTACATCTCGACAGCGTTGACAGAGATGAGGACATGGATGTTTTACCCGATGCATGGCGTAACGCTAAAAGGAACGAGCGAGACGAGAGTACTGAGGAGGGCGATACGGACCAAAGCAACACCAATCGTGTTGCAAGCAGTACCAAGAGCCAAATATTAGGCAGCTTGCGAGGGGCCGGCAGAGATGCCACTCATGGCGGCGTGCATGTCGATGGCTTCCTGCAGCCAATCCAGGGGCAAAAGTGGTGGGCTAAGAAAGCCAAGAAGCGGGACCCGAAAGTTGTGCCAAAGCAAGCGAGGAGAGAGAAGTTGGGGAAGAAGGAAGGAGACTGAAGGGTTTGCTATGAGGTTGGCTTGTGGGCTACTGGCAGTGGCATAGCGCAAATCGAGGGGCGGAAGTAGATCGTCAAAAGGTAGTACGAATCACGACCTTTCTGCTACAGACGCGCCCCTCTCCGCCCTATATCTGCAACCCTTCCCTTTCTCACACCTGCCCAAGTCTCCATTGTGAAGGCGCGCTTGCTATACACAACCCACCCCACCATTCCCTCCCTTCAAAACCAGCGTCGCTGCCAACGAAATGACTGACTGCGCTGCTCTTGGTCAGTGGTTATGAAATCTTGTAGCGAAGAGTCGGCACTGCACCAGGGGAAAGCGTGAATAAGACAGAAGATAAAAGGGGTGGGGTTGCGTTATTGTGCTCTCGCTGTTGATAAAGGATGTGCACAGAGGATTGAGAAGCCAGAGACTAATTTTTCATCGCAAGTGATACCTATTCGGAGTCTATGACATGAAACGAGCTGATTCATCTTGCTGCTACTGGACAATGCATGCTGTGAATATTTTCTCGAAGTGTACCCCAAAAACTATGCTATCTGCAACATGGGTGACGAAGCTACAGACCAGAAAATCCCTTAGCCTGCCTTTCATCACAAATTTATGCTCCACGCAAAACGATAAGTAGACGCACAGCAAAACGGCTTTGTCACCCATCGGATCCCCGAAACCCCCTTCCATCTAATATTCCACCCCCCTCCCAAAACCCTCTGCCCA
>JAABUW010004779.1_pt1 | contig 18181 bp, 17 predicted proteins | sample 5560081 | NCBI WGS metagenome assembly JAABUW01 (sample SAMN10711882, study PRJNA513363) | rock metagenome | isolation source: Antarctica rocks | place: Antarctica: Victoria Land, Knobhead sud | reverse complement strand
GGAATTGTTGCGGTTGGGTGGGAGATATAGCTCCATGTGGGAGAGGCAGACACAGGCGGCACGGACGGGGAAGGAGAAGTGATTAAGGGGGATTTTGTCTTGGGCGAATTATAAACATAGGCATGGAGAAGGGGGTACTTGGGCTCTAAAAAGAGCGTTGAAGGTTCCCAAAGGAATTCCTGGCGCCTTGGGCGATGAAGACTACTACCTCAAACGAAAATTTAAGCCGAACACATACACGCTCGCAAGCTGCCCATTTCCGAGATACTAGTACCGTGCATAGCCACATAATGGCCCCCAACCCCACCCTCCCCCCCAAACCCTATCCTTCCCAATCATCTAAGCCAAGAAACCATCGGCCCCCGAACTCGCCATCCCCCACCGCCCCCAATTCTTCCCCCACATGCCCACCACGCCGATGCCGCTACGTGCAAGTCTCGGTGTTGCCCGGGTCCGGTTGATGCTCCTTTGTCTTTTCGACGTGCTGTAACTAGACCGGGGGTTCTAGAGCTCTGACCAAAGAGACGACAGTCCCCCCAGAAAACCCATGGCGGAATCCACCCTACTCCCACCCAACCCCATCGCCGCACCGGTCGAGTTGAGCAAGACGCCGATGGTTTCCACGACGGCTGGGGAAGACGAAGCAAATCCGACCAAGGACCTAGACTATTTCCTCGCGCAGAACCCGACCGAGGTCGAGCGGCTTGGGTATCAGCATGAGATAATCAAGGATTTCATGGGCGGGAAGCTTGTCCTCGCGCCTGTGAATCTCGAGACAGAGGGTTTGCATATCTTGGATACGGCCACGGCGGATGGTCCTTCTCCCCACCTCTCGCAAACCATTCCCCCCCCCCCATGGTACTAACCCATCCCAGGCTACTGGCTCCGCGACCTCCAATCCTCCCTCCTGCACAACACAAACACTTATACTGGTACCGACATCGTACCCTCCTACTTCCCCTCCCCGCCACCCCCCCGCACCACCCTCGTCGTCCAATCAATCACAACCCCCTACCCCCCCTCCTGGCACTCCCACTTCGACCTCGTCCACCAGCGCCTCGCCCTCCCCGGCTGCGGCCCGCACCCCATGCGCCCCGCCGTGGACGCCCTCGCCGCCCTCGTCAAACCAGGCGGCTGGATCCAGCTGCTCGAGGCGGATCATTCGGGGCCCAACGAGCATGAGAGCCCGGCGATGTGGGATGCGTTTCGGTTGATTAAGGAGTTGTTTAAGGCGATGGGCGCAGGGAGTGAATATGCGAGGGAGCTGGGAGAGTGGCTGAGGGAGGGGGGGATGGAGGGGGTGGGGGAGAGGGTGTTGGATGTGCCGCTGGGGAGGAAGAATCCGAAGAAGGAGTTGGCGGCGATGGGGGTGAGGAGTTTTATGTCGGCGGTGGCGGGGTTGGTGGAGGTGGCGAGGGGTGAGTCGTGTTTTCTGTTTTCTGTTTTCTGTTTTCTGTTTTCTGTTTTCTGTTTTCTGTTTTCTGTTTTTTGTTTTCTGTTTTCTGTTTTTCGTGCTTTGCTGGGAAATTGATGGGTGGGCCCCGTGTGCATTGCGTTTTCTGATGCACCATGCCTCCCAATATTCCCTGTGTATCCCTTCCGGGATCTAGGAAACCAAGGCGAGATAGCAGTAGAAGTAACGATGCTCCAGGTATCACGACTTCGTTCTCAACCGAGGAGCTTGATGGGTTGGTGCCGCGAGTTGAGAAGGAATTGACGGAAGTTGGGTGTTTTCATCGTATTTATGCCGTTTGGGGACGTAGGCCGTTGAAGTCAACAGTCGTATGAGAAAGAAGAGTTTGGAGGACGGGGAATAGCTCCTGTATGGACAGAGGAGTATGGATAGTGGATCAAACAGTACATGAATTCCTTTAGCTTTAGTCAGACAGCTCCAAGCTTTACGAGAAATTCGATGAGAGGTCAGATTAACAAAGACTGGACTCACTTGTGAGGTAGCGGAGATGGAACACACCCTACGCCTCTTAGGTATCTTAAAGGTATGAAGAGCAAAGAGGCTCGCACTCATGGTCTGGATTATTGCGTCAGGATAACTACATCCCCCTTTAGCCAACTCCTAGTACACTATCATTATTGATTCCGCAGTCTACACAACCTCGCGGCCTTGGCCATCCTCTTTAACCTTCGTGCTCTCTTGATTGATCTTAGCCTCGTCTTCAACCTTCTCACTCTCTTCGATGTTGTTACTATCGCTGGTCTTTTCCCCTGAGTCCAGTCCGAATTCGGTTTCCAATTCCGTACGAAGCGTGACGTCTTTGGCAACAAACACTGCCAGGAAGCCCAATATCGCAAATGCAATGGCAGCCTCCCATACCGCCTTCAAGGCATCTGTATAAACGCTCAAAACCTGAGCACGTGTGTTGTGGGGCAGTGCCTTGATGAAACCTCCACTGGCATAACCATATGCCCCGCCGTTTACTAAGAGTGAGCGAACAGCCCCGTCATTTATCCGGCCCTGCAGTGCATTGAATCGTGCGTTGAAGATGATGGAAGGGATTGTGATTCCCCAGATGAAGCCAAAGCTACGAACGAAAGCAAAAGTGCCGGTAGCAGTGGCAACATCGGATTCTGGCAGAGAGGCTTGAATGGAAGGAAGAATGGTGGTCATTACAAAACCTAAACCAATCGCGGTGATGAGCTGGAAGCAAACCCATGCAGCCTTGTTGGAGCCAGAGTCGAGGATGGAGAACAGACCGCAACCGATGGCAGTGACTGCAAAGCCTGTCCAGTGGATCGGACGATATCGCCCGAATTTCGAAAGCAAAATGCCAGCAATAATGGCAAACGGCGCCAAAAAGACGTTGAGCGGAAGAATGTTGACGCCGGAAATTAGCGGTGAGGCGCCGAGAACAGCTTGGAAGTAGAGTGGCAGGAAGTAAACGACCCATTCCAACAGTAGAGCGGACACAAAAGTCAACCAGAAGCCCACAATTGATGTTCGATTGGCGAACAGACGAGGAGGCATGCTTGGCTCTTTACAAATACTCGAGGCTTGGTGCACGTGAAAACATCCCCAGCCAAGGAAGCCGAGAACGAGCGGCACTATAATTCGCCAGGATGACCATGGGTATCTTGTTCCACCAAGAATCAAGCCGAGCAGAATGGCACAGAGAGAGGCGATGAAGATGATGTTCCCTAAATAATCAACTCGCGCGAGCGATTTCTTCCAAGTGGGTTCTGGCTTGTGTTTCATTCGGAGAAAGAAGACCATCGTAACTAAGGCCGTTCCAGAAATTGGCAAGTTGATGTAGAACACCCAGCGCCACGACACCTGAGACAAGCCTCCTCCAGCCAAGGGCCCAATAGTAGTCCCGATAGCGGCTGTCGAAAGCATCAGACCAAGGTACTTGCCTCGTTTTCGCAGAGGCACCAGATCCGAGGTGATGAGATCGACCAGGACGAAAATACCGCCAGAACCTAGACCCTGTACCGTTCGCCCGGCAATCATCATTCCGACGCTATTGGAGCCGCCTGCAATACCGCTACCAAGTGCGAAGAAAGCAACAGATATGATCATTGGCATCCGGCGGCCAAAGATGTTGGACAACTGGCCGACCAAAGGTTGTATTGCGGTAGAAGCCAGAACAAACGAGTTGGCGATCCAAACGTATTGTTGCTGACCACCGATAGCCTTGGTGATTGTTGGGAGGGCTGTAGTAATGATGGTAGAATCAAAAGCTGAAGCGAAGGAAATTAGACACATGGAGAGAAAGACAAGCCAGAATCGCCAGCTATGCACCTCGGTATGTTGCGAAGGTTCCAGGATATCATTGGCTGGCTCAACCTGCTGAGGATCGTCCTTGGGTTCAATGTTTGGAGACGACGGAGACAGCGAGGCATCATGCTCGATTTTGGCTATTGGCCGTTCGTTGATGGTAGCCATCGCTGTCGTTGAAATCGATAGATGGAGTGATGGGACCTGTGGCGGTACAGGAGCAGAGATGGTTGATGTTATCAACAGTTGCAGAGCTGGTCCCCTGGAATCCTTGCAGCGAGGTTCTACGTAGTACGAAGATGGGGGCGCAAAGCCTACATAGTTTGTTAAAGGTTTTGATACTGTCCTGCTGCGTCAAGGAGCAGGTACTGTAATGTACTCCGTACATGGATGTATTTGTATGCATGAGCCGTATTCTATCTTTGGGTGCAGTGTGGTGGATCATTTTGTAAGCGCCAGGGTTAGGGTCCCTGAGCCTAACTAATCGAGCCATCCAGTTGACTAAGTGGACGGACCGCTCGGCCAACTGTACGGAAAGATAGCATTTGCGCTAAGCTATGCTTAGAACGTCCCTAATACCCTCTATAACCAGCGAGCCAAGTGACGTACTAGATATCAAACCTAGGATCGGATTCAAGCGTTGATCCGGGTTGAGAGAGTGTTCATTAAAATACTTAGTAAGTTCTGAGTCAGCAATAGTCGAAAACTGCGTTGCTTTTCATTGGTAACAGACTTGCTCGGGCAGCCGACGAACCTATCCCTTAAACCGTCATTAATCCTGGGGTGGCAGGATTAATGACGGTTTAAGGGATAGTACTTGTAGTATAGATTCCGCTAATGTAGCCGATTACGTAGTCCGTTTTTACTCGTATGGCTGCAAGTCATCCTTCCAAGAGACCAGAGTACAACGAAGTACTATTCTAACAAGACAGTCAAGTAAGTCCAGCAGGTGGGATATCAACGCATCTCGCTTTGAATGGCGCGAAGTATGCCCGTCATATGGTGAATTCATGTGACAGGCCAATAGCTTCGAGAGCAGCTACTCTTTACGACTTGTATAGCGCAACCTTATCCCACAAGACTTGAAGTCGGCGTTCCAGCTCGCTGTAGCATGCAGCCCGTTCCTCGGATGTGCCTTGACAAGCCTGTCGGGGTCCTAACCGTGCAAGAGTGATGATCTTCTGCAGTGTCTCCGAGATCTGCTGAAGCTCCTTTAATACAATATCTGCACGCCACGCTCTCTGCTCCCTCGCGTCCATCCGAAAAGCCCCAAACCCCAAGCCCGGGGTGCCACCATCGCGTAGCCAGTCAGGAAGCCCATTTGTGGACCCGATTTGGCTCTCGCTGAGAAAACCCGCGCAGCCAACCTCGAGCAGTTCGACGATCTGGTAGATGATGACAGAAAAAAGCGCCATACACCGGAAACTTCTCGAGGCTTGTTGAGTATCCACCAGTCGACTAAGCTCAGTGATTGTTTGTCTAACAACCGTCAAGGAAAGATCTAGAGCCTTCAATTCCGCGAGAATATAATTCTCCAAGTTGCTAATAATATGGGTGCAAGCCAAGACGCAACGACTGTCTAAGTCTCGGTTTGGCGGTTGGCTTTGAACATGGCGTAAATGGCCCAAGGCTGGCTCTCTCCGTCTAGAGCTCTCGGCTCCACCTGCTTGGCTGTTATTGCTGTTGTCGTTGCTGTTCTGGTGACTGCTTCTCGATTGGTCATGAGTTGCACCTTCGATGCTGAAATCTAAGTCTGATACCATCAAGTCGTCGCCAATAGAAGAAAAGTTCTCACCGGAGGTGATAATCGAGGACACATGACTGGAAGCTGTGGTCGTTCCATCCGTATCGTTAGAATTCTCGAACAGGTTCGGTCCATCATCGAACATTCCACCATCAAATGACACGGTGTCAGTGGCGTTCAAGTTGGGTAGATCGGTCGTCCAATCCAAGATATCATCGTCGAAAGGATTGTGCACTGAGGGTTTGGGTGGCAAGACGGCGGGCGCAGATGGAGCTTGCCGTCTTTGAACTTCGGCAGAGGTTGTGGTTGTGGACACTGAGGCATCAGGCGGCTGTTTCTTCTTCGCCCTTGCCCCAGGGACTTTGCCTACTCGAGACTCGGTATAGACACAGTCTGCTGCAAGGCTTTGACAGCGCTGACATCCAGATCTATCGCCTGAACACTTCACCTATAGTCATATGCTGGGTCAGGTTCAGGTATGTACAGAGAGGCTTTGAGCATGTAGAAGTATCTTGACCTTCGCAGCATTACACTGGTTACACGCAGCTCTCCACTTGATGGAAGTATTTTTGGTTCGCGATTTTGTATTGGAGGACATGAGGCGTTTGCGGGTAATTTCCTACTCCGCATGACAACAAATATCACTCGTTCCTTGTAGAAAAAGTCAAAAGATCATAGAAAAGAAATGTCCCATTGATTCAAATCTACCCAGCGGTAATAAAAGCAGACGATGTGCCTCCGAGGCTCTGAGCTGGGGAGACGGAGTAACAATTGGTTCGCACGGTGAATTTATCAGGCCTGTTCCCCACGCACGTCTGTCGATTCCTCATACGTTTATCTACACCGCTTGCGCATGTGCATATGGGCGATTGGCCGAGCACCTGCAGCAGAATTGTCCTCCCATTCGCGGGAATGTCTGTTTTCGGGTCGCCGAGAACCAGCAATTGCATGCATTGTCATTTACTTGAAAAAGCTGTATTGTCTCCGCCTGAAGCATCCAAAGTCAAAAGCTGCGGTCTTTACATGAGAGGCTTCTGAAGGATTCGAAACGAACACCGCTATCCCTTAAACTGTCGCTAAAGCTGTCAGCTATATGTTACACATTACTGTACATTGGAACAGATGAGTAAGAACCCGGTGTACGGAGTAATTACATGTAAAATACAGATGGCAGCTTTAGCGACAGTTTAAGGAATAACGGTCAGGCTTCGTGTCAATTATTAAGCCCTGCGCGCATCCAAGGATTGTGCGCAAATGCAATGCACGCTTGCTTGGCTCCATCCAGAAGGCGTGGGGAACTATTCATGTGCAGACACATGGTCATTCTGGCTGTATTCCGGCAGCAACCTGCGATGAGAATACCTATAGCGTATCAATGACGAATACACACCACTCGACAAGGTCCTAAATCTGTCGATACTGCGGAGGATTACGGAAGTACGTACGGAGTAGAACAGCTGGATGTCCATGCAGGACCCTCAGGTGGTAGGGATCGTCAAACAAAGGTCATTCTCAAGGACCTGCATGCGTCCTCCATTATCATCGGCGTCGTTCCCTGAGAAAATCAGTTCTGTTGAACAACTCAACAACCTGTTCGCCAGCCCAAACATGGGTTTAACATCGTCTTCCAACGGCGGCCCGTGAGCCAACTGAACCGCTACGAGTTCGGCGCGCTTCAAAACTCGAAGCACGTTTCTCCCCACCACCAACTCCAGCTCTGCCCGGCCCACGCCACGCTGCACGAGTTCCCGAATCAAGTTGGGATATCGACCAACGTGCTCTAGTCCAACAGGGCCCTGTGCCATGCCATCAAAATCAGACCCGATCCCCACGTGTTCATACCCAATCAGTCGGCCAATGTGTTCGATGTGGTCGGCGACGTCGGCTATAGAAGCCTTCGACGGCTCTTCACAATTCAGGTACTCGGGGTAAAATGTCACCATGATGATTCCCCCATTATCCTTCAACGCGAGCAGGACGTCGTCCGGGACATTGCGAGGATGCGGGCATAACGCGAAGCTTGACGAGTGAGAAAACATCACCGGTGCTGCGCTCGTGTTCAAGGCCATCCGCATCGTGTCCAGGCTTGTGTGGGAGAGATCGATGATCATCCCAATTCTGTTCATCTCACGCAACAATGCAACACCAGCGCTCGACAGGCCTTGGTGGAGGGGCTTTGCAGGACCGGCGCTATCCGCGTATTTATTGTGGCAGTCATGAGTAAGAGTAATATACCGCATCTCGAGTCGATGGTACATTCTCAGTATGCTTGCGCTGTTGCCGATCTGGTGCAAACCTTCCGCTCCGAGAAAACTCGAGATAGCCGCTGATTCCGCGAAATTGCTCCAAACTTCGTCCGCGCTTGCAGCCATTCGAAGCAGTGTGGGAAATGCCAAATTAAAAGCATGTACCAGATCGATCTGCTGCAATGTGTCGTGCACAATCTCTCCATAGGCATTGTCAGAATAATCGTCCTCGACCTCAGGGCTAGATCACAACTAACATCAGCCAAAAACACGAGAAGAAGAAAAGTTCGTGGCCAGAACATACCATGGTACGTAAACACTCCAAAACTGCCCTCGAAGCCTGCCTTCTCGCAATCTCGGAAAATCAACTTGCCCGTCAATCCGAGTCGACTCCGTGATATTGTGAATATGGTTCTGACGGAATGCACGGATCCATATCGCAAAATCATTATGTCCGTCTACCAACGTCAGAAAAGAGCACACCCGAAATCTGTGAGAAAGCACAGTTACATACCTATCAGCGGTGTCGTCTGTAGTATTGCATCTACGGGGTCAACCGGCTTTGCAGGCGTTTGTACAAAGAGTCCATGGTGGTACCAGAAGAGGAACACCAGAAGCAGCAGGCATGCGGCTGCGATGCGAGATTTGGATTTTTGCACATTGTTACCAAAATCACGGTAGAGTCTTGAAGAAAAGCCAGAGTCCCAAACACGTAGGGTCGGAGGAATGATCTGAGCGTCTTCTACAGCCGGGAGACCCATCGTTGTGACTTGTAATCACCATGACGCTTGTTCAGCAATTACTTGATGACGCTTCACCACCGGATAGAGAGGAGACGAGCTGATCAACTGCTTATATTGACCATTCACATGCAAAATGTGGATTTTCTTGGCTAACTACAACGCTCTCGAAATCTTAGTCTCGGCCACCGAGACTGCAAGTGAAAGAGAATGCAGAGAAGTTGTGGTGTTACTCTTGCATCGTAGCATAGGCTCCGGCATGATTTTGTGAGAAGATCGACTCCTTCAACAATCCGAGACCTAAGTCACTCTTACACAACCAACAAATCCCTCCCCACCATCACTCCAACTCCCCCCCACCTCATCCCTTTAACCCTTCATCTCCCTTACCTTCCCGCTCGCCCCCCACATCCCTTACCTGCGACCCTGCGCCTTCCTCCTCACCTGAATACTCTGTTCCAAATTCGGCGCAAACTGCCCATTCACTGACAAACTCGGCGGTCTTTTCAGCACAACCCCCTTACCCGCCCACCTGATATCGTAGTCCATCAGCAACATGCCGAAGATGATTTTTGCCTTGCGCACGGCGTAGAAGCGGCCGGGGCAGGCGTGTTTGCCGTAGCCGAATCTAAAAATATACTGTTTAGTCTTTGTCGAGGGGGGTCTAGAGTTGTATATAAGCAATATGCTTACGCAAGATTCGTCGTCGACACCGTAGCCGCGCTCCACGTCTGCTCTTCCTCCCCCTCCGCCCTTTTTCCAGCGCCATCACGCTGCTGGCGGGTGAAGCGGAACCCGTCGAAGACGAGGCTGTTTGCGAAGTTTGCGGGATCTTGCTGGATCGCCATGGCGGGGATGGCGATGCAGCTCCCTGCAGGTAAGACCAGACCGTCGTGGAAGCGAAAGGGTTCGTTCATGATTGTGCGGGCACAGGTGACTTTTTACGGTGGTGGTGGTGGTGTTAATTTTGATGGAAGGTTTGGAGGGAAGGGGAATTGGAAGGGAGGGAGACGAACCAGAGCCAGTGGGATAGAGGCGGTTGATCTCGCGGATGTAGCTATCGAGCAAGGGCATGTTGTTGAGGGATTTCTCGGACCAGCCGTGGGTTGAGACTGCTTTGTCAATCTCGGCGACCAAGGGCGATAAGTATTTGGGTTCCATAAGGAGCTGGAATACCATTTGCGTGACAAGGCCGCCGGTGGCGGCGCTGCCGGCCCAGAGGTTGTGCAGGACGTGGAGGGCTATACGGCGGGGGTTGTTCTCTTTGGGGAGCGAGGTCGCGAGCTCGATCGTCCAGTCGATGGCGTTGGGATTGGATGAAGGCTTTGGATCAGAGGCTTTTCGATCCAGGTGCTGCTCCACTACGGGTAGAACGACTTTGAGGGCCTTTTCGAGCTTGCGGCGATGGCGGAAAGAACCGATCCAGGAGCCGAAAGGTCGCAGTGGACCGAGTGGGATCATAGATAGAAACATTCCGTTGACGAATATCGATTCTGAAAATTCCATTGAGACGTCCAGATAGTCGTTGTTCCGGCACAGTTCTTCTCCTGCGAGGACTCGACTTGTAACGCGGTGCATGATCTTACTGAAGATTTTGGCGGCGTTCAGGTCTTTCCATTCTGCGTCAAGTAAGCCAGTATCGCCTTCGATGTGTATCTAGAAGATCGAGAAACCTACCATTGCCATCACCTAGTTCGACGCCAAATGCGTAATTACATTCATTGGCCAGCACAGGAACGAGCAACGCTATGTTCAGCAAAGATCAACGTCAGAGTTGTTTCCCCGTGATGTCCAAAAGAACATCCTTATCGAACACTTACGAAGCTGAGGATTCAAGCGTTTGTTCACCACATCTATCATGACATTCGAAGTATAAAGATCGCCCACAGAGCTGCCGAGGCTGAAAGCCTGCGGAAACAGATGAGTGACTTCGCGTCCATTCTCAAGTCGTAAGTCAACTACATGCATCACTTATATTCTTGAAAAAACTTAGACTTTGACTGTCCGCTCGTTTGAAATCGGGCAGATACTTTGGAGGTAAGAAAGTGTATTCTTTGGCCCACCATTTCATTGTAAATGGGTGATTTAAAGACTTGTGTATCTGGAGATCTCGCAATTTAGAAACAGCTCTGGCCAAGTCAAGTCAACAGATTGAACCTCACCTTGTAGTAGCCTTCCTCGACGTATTTGTCGATGGTCCAGGTCATACTTACTTGTCCAGGCATCATTTGCAGAATCCAGGGCTTGCCTAGTCGCGTGAAGCGGTGACCTGTAGGTTTGGAATTCGTTGCGAGCCAGTACAGGATGCCAAAAGAGAGAGCCAGCAGCACTGTTGGGTAGCTAAGGTCAAAATTCGAGACGTTGCTAAGCAAGGGTTTGGAAGCCATCGCGCAAGCAAGCAATTGAATATGAAAATATAAAAGTGGAAGATGCTTGAGAATTTGGTTTGATGTTCACCGCCGCCCATCGATTATGTATTTGAGCGGTCTGTCTTTGGAGCCGGCCACCGAACAAAGTCGCGATATGATGAGCACCGAGCATTGATAATGGGATATATACATCCATCCGAGAAATCTAGATCAGACAGTGGTCTTAGAAAATCCGTATCAGTCTTTGATGTCTGGTGACGAGTAGAGTATTCTTTCACAAAGAACATCTGTGTTTGGATGTAGGATCCACGTTTCTGCATTTCTGTCCCAATCCTTTCCATGCTCCACAAGACTAAATCTGTAGTTCTCGACCAAATGCACGAGAAGGATTTTCATAATGAGATCTGCCACATATCTCCCCATGCACGTTCTCGGGCCAAAACCGTACCGCCAGTAGTTGTACCTAGATTCGAGGATTTTCCGCTCGAGGAACCGCCGAGGTCGGTATTCCTCCGTATCCTCCCCCCAATATGGATTACGCATGTGGAGAGAGTGAGAGTCAATCACAAAGTCGGTGCCTGCGGGAACGAGGAAACCACTGACAGTACGGTCCGTCGGCGCAGCCTGCGGGACTGAGAATGCCGCCAATGGTTTTAAACGTGCCGATTCAAGTATCGAGGCGAACAACACGGTCGAAGAACTTAGCAGGTAATCTTCCCACTGGCCGGGCACTGTTTGGGCTTCTCTTCTTTTGTCGATGATCTCGTTACGGAGATCAACTTGAGCATACTGATGGGCACCTAAGAAAAGCAGATTCCAGGAGATACCGCCAATTGTGACGTCCAGATTTGCAAAGAGCATCTCGTCCAAGGTTTGACATAGCTGGTCGTGGGAAATTGTACCGCTTTGTACTTCGCTATACATCTGCACTATTGGTGTACTAGTCCCATTGGCTAATGACCTCTTACGTGCTACATCATTAAAGGTACCCCATGCATTCTTGAACCTAGATAGATTTCTGTTAATCTCACTTGGGAGGTACTTGCTGAATCCAAAACGCGACAGCTTCCCTGAGATCATTTGCCGAAAGAGCAACTCTCGTACAGGAATGAGTGCCTGGAGTTCAGCTTCCATGTCTGAAGATAATTCGCCATATATGATATCAGCAATAATCCAGAATGGCAGTAGTTTGAGATCGTCCACAGGGTTGACGAGTCCTTGGTTGAGTCGACCTTGGGACTGGAGAGAATCCAAATGCTGCTTGGTGCGTCTCTCTATAAGCGGTATATAACCAGTCGCTTTTGTATGAAGAAATGGTACACTTGTTACGCAGCGGAGTGCCTGCCATTCAGTTCCACTTATCAAGCCGACGCATTTGCCCAAGATCTCCCCCATAAGCCAGCCGCCATTGTTATTTACGGCCTTGACGTGTTTGTGAGAGTCTTTGAACACAGCTTGAACATCTTCTGGTTGAGTCAAGACGCTGTTGATTGAGAAAGCGTGTCATTAGCATTGTAAGGGTTGCTGCTCGGAACAAAGTGTTTACATTTCTGACGTCATGCCTGACCAGATTCGGTAGATCTTGCCATGCTTTTGCCCCCAAAGCTCGCTATTTTCCATGCCCTCGAGAAATTTTCCAACGTCACCTTGACCGTTTGGCCAGCGATAAGGACAAGTTGGTAATGTTCTTTTGCCATCTAGAGTCTTGATGGGGCGGATCGCACAGAGAAAAGCCTGGTTTTTGTTCTCTTAGCTACGGACTATCGCAAGGCCAGCAACGACAACCATCACTTACATTTATCGCAGAAGAAATTATGTCGTTGACGCGCGCTCGAGCGAAAGAACTCAGAATGAGCCAAAGAACTAGGATTACCAAGCACACAACAAACGTTGCCGGGTTGGACACGTGGGTGTACCATCCAGAAGAGCTTGGAAGAAGCATATTTGGTGAAACCCTTTTGTGGGATCTCAACGGGAAGAGGAATATTTCTGTGTGAGAAGCTTGGCCCTTGACGAAGCTTAGTGGGGGACCAATGTATAGGGGCAGAGTATTTTTGTACGGGCACAGAATGGGTCTTGGATACTATCAATTGAAGCTCTCTTCGGATACCGACAAATGAGGGAACATTTGTCCCTCTTCAACAGGCAGCTGATGATTGGTCTACCGCAAATTGATACATAAAGCTCTAGAAGAACGCTAACATCTAAGGATTCCACTTCGCTTCGTGTTTCCTGGATTACGACAGGACTACTTCCAATTGTGAATGGCCGTATGTTGGGCCTTGAGCCAATATCTTTCGGACAGCGTCTCGAGCCAGCATGCGCTCGCTCCAGACCTGGATGTTCGGCCAGTCTTTGATGTCTACCCCCAGAAATGTAAACATCCATGGCATTGCAAAAGGGAAGTAAGAGAGGTCAGCAACGGTTGGGCGGCCAGGGAGAGCAATGTAGTTCTGTTCAGACGATGAAAGCCGTTTATCCAGAATATCCCATTGCCTAAGACAGTTCGAGTGCAGTCTTTTTACAATTTTAGCTTTGAGTTTCACAGACGTTTGGCAGGAGACTTTCCATACTTAGAGACGGTCTTTGGTAAGACTTCTGGGTTTTGGCGATTGGGATAACCCTTGAGGAAGTACAGCCAATATTTGGCTGTCGCTCTGATGGCCGCATAGAACCTCAGCCAACCCATGTTCCGCACATATTATGTTCAGATCTTCAAAACTCACCCTAAGCCCGCTGTTTGATATGCGGTCCAGGACAAAACAGCTGCTTTCTCCCATGCAGTACGACCACACCAGACGCCACCGGTATCGAATCGATCTGTCAAATACTGGAGGCATGCTGTCGATTCGAAAACAACGACTTCTTGTTTAGTTTCTGGGTCCTCGTCCCTCAGAGCCGGCACATAACGTTCAGGGTGAATATTATAGTACCACTGGTCCTTGGTATCGATCACGGAAATTACATGAGAAAGATCTAGCTCCTCTGCCAATATGAGAGGCTTGATATAGTTTATATAAGAGGTTGAGTCGGCTACCTCGTCGAGGGCACCATCAGTAAAGGGTCACCATTTTTTTGAGGTTACAGCTAACCTTTGATGATATAGAGAATAACACGACCATCATACGTTGAAACACCATTCACGATCTCGCCACTTGGGCGGGCGTGGGGTTTTGCTTCATCCTCACCGCGCTTGGCACCCTTGACATCGAGATCAGTGTTATTCATGGCTGCCTAGCAATCCACTGCAAATATTACGTGTCAGCAGTGACATCGACAGCTATCCAGAGGAAAAGTCTGATATTTTTCAATCGCATAGCTTTCTTTTTGAACTACTTCTTACGTTTGAGCGAGAAATATTATCAGCGCCCCCTCGAATGCATACATCGCCGGGAACCGAACGAGACCCGCGGATGCGCCTGCATGGCGCAGGCCTCGAAAGTTCACAGACAGTGTCCCGCATCATGAGAATTAATAAGCGTTATCTGACTCAAGTATTTTCTAGTTTTCTCTTACACCATCGATTGCGCAAAGACTCCTACCCAGGAGACTTGATCAAAAGCCGAAATGGGCGGCACTACCACCCACGACAGCCATGAGCTTAATTCGGCTCCAAACTTAGATCTTCACACCCCGACTGGCTCAATCGTACCCCATCTCCTTCTGCTGGCCTCGCAGCTTGTCGCTCTTGCGTCGCCGCCATTTCGCGGCAGGCGCCCTCTGTTTGGTGCTCTCATAATTGGCCTAATTATCATCTCTCAGCTCAATCCGCACTTTACCAACGATATTGCGCGTGCCCAGCCCTTCACCATCGGCTGGTCAGTCTATCTTTCGACTCTTGAGAAAATCCTATTTTCTGCCCATCCCGGGCCTGAAGCGAGTCTATGGCGCATCGACAAGCCGTCGCACGAAGCTCTCTCCTACGCAGGCTTTGGACCTCAGAAGTTGTTATGGACCTCGGTGCTTATGCTTAATTTGAGGGGGATACGATGGAACTTTGAGGTCAAGAATGTTCCTAAGGCAAGGAAGACCGATAAACGGACGTTTCTTGTGACCCAGAGTCTTGATCTGGTTTATTATGTGCTCATGACCGATTTGGTGGTTCAGCTTGGTATAAGAATGTTTTACACTGCACCTGGCGGCCAAGTCGGCGCGTTGAACAGTAAATATGTGACGTTGCGGCATCCAGAGTGGTACTGGAGTTTCTTCAAAGCGTTGGTGTTTGGCGCAACTCCCTACTACATGTGCAGCATGCAGTATACCATATTCTCAGTACTTGCCGTGTTGTTAGGTTTAAGCCAGCCACCGGTCAGTATTGCAACGCCAAAGGGGTAGAAGAGTGTTGAGCGTATCCCCAATTCAAAGCTTGTGTCTATGACGAGATTGAGAAGACCAATTAACATTGCATTTCCTCATAGGACTGGCCTCCGATGTTCGGTAGTATTAAATATGCAACGACAGTCCGCAATTTCTGGGGGAAATACTGGCACCAAACGATCCGCAAGGTGTGTTAATTTGCGTGTCTCCCAGATATCCTATTACTACCGCTCCATCGCCTCTAATTAATGGCCAAATTGTCCCTGGCTTCCCTTTGCACCTCTATCATTCCGCCCAATAGGAATGTGCTAAGAATAAAACATCCAAACCAGTCTCTCACGGCATACACCTCCGCCTTCGTCAACCTCCTCGGCATCAAGCGCGGCACGAACCTCTCCTCCTACACCCAACTCTGGCTCGCCTTTGCCATCTCCGGAGCCATGCACGCCAACTCAATGCTCGGCCTCCCGCGCCCGCTCAACATCACCACCACCGAATGCACAATCGGCATGCTGCAATTCTTCCTGTGGCAGGCGTTTGCAATCACGAGCGAAGATTTTGTCATGTGGCTCTGCAGGCGCGGCTTTGGCGGAACGGGGCCGCGGTGGATGAGAGCGTGGGTTGGGGGGGCGTGGGTCGTGGGGTCGTTTTGGTATTCGATGGCGTTTGCGGGGGATGTCATGCTGAGGATGCGCTTGGGGGAGGAGACTTTTTTGCCGGGGACGGTGGTGGGGGGGTTGGTGAGGGAGTGGGTGCCGGTTCCGCCGTGAGGGTGGAGATGGCGATGGTGCAGGTGGAAAACTTAGGACGTTTCTTTGGACTTGCATGTTAGAGCTTATGATTACTCACTAGAAGGAGATGAAAGTTAGCAGAAAGCAGCCGATTTGCGTAGCGAGCAGCTATGGTTACTAGTAGTATTGTAGAGAACTGGAAAGAATATAATCATGAGCTCGAGTTCAGTCATAACACCAGAGCGATAAGAAGAATTGGAAAAGAGGAACATAGGCGAAGAGCTATCAACTTCTGTTCACTGAATTTCCTCATCTCCCAGTGACTAGATAGACACCTTCTATAGAGTATCTTTTAGGCTACATTAGGAAGGTAGCTTCTGCCTTTGGTATCAACGTATTTAGCTAGCCCAACTCCATCTGAGGTCGATTCCTCTTTCCACCGCTCAAACCATAGACTTATGCCCCAGGTTCTCCGCCTGCAGCTGAGCGGAAGCACCCGCGGCAGCCGCAGCACCGGTGAAGAGTGCGTTCGGTGCAATCTTAACCGGATAACTTGCGTCGCCTGCGGTAAAGACCCCAAGCAAGCTCGTCTGATAAAATGGTGGAGTTGACTTGAGGTCGCCTTGCGGCGATAATTCCAAGTTCAACTGCTGCGCGAACTTCCCTGTCAGCTGGCACTTGGGTTTGTGAGCCAAGAAACCTTCGACGGCTTTGCTGCCGTCGGAGAAGTGTAGGATGATTTCGGCTCGGTGAGGCCCTTTCTCGAGACGTGTGATTGTGCGCGTGTCGACTTTCATCTTCGAGTCGGGGCCTAGGGCAGCGGTGAGGGAATCGCAAAGGGGTTGGGAGCCGTTCGTGTAGATGTTGACGCCTTTGGGGGTGAGTTGGAGGGCATTGCGCGCGAAGTGGAGGGCTGGTGGCGGGGCGGCTAGGTCGCCGACGGCAAGGACACCTGACGAGGCACTGTCGCGCTCTTCGTAGCCGTGGCAGAAGAGGCAGTGGAAGCTGGTGGAGAGGTTGGAGTTAGTCGCTAGGGAATTTCCACTAAGAAATTAGGAGCTTTACATTCCCTTTACCCAACAATCGTCGTACCCTTCAATGTCTGGGTAAACATCTGTGACTCCCGACGCCAATATCAACTTCTTTCCCTTCCACACCATACCATTCGCGTCCGTGGCCTCAAAGGTGCCCTGTTCCGTCTTTGAAAGCTTCTCGGCCGCACAGTCTTGGAATCGAACTGTCTGATACCCTGTCGTAATGTTCTCTCTTGCCGCAGCTCGGAATTCCGTCGGAGCTTTGTGATCCCAGGTCAGGACAGTGTGCATATGATTGCTACCATCGTTGCGATACTTATGCGAGTCGAAGACGACGACTGTATGGAGTTGGCGGGCCAGAGTGAGCGCTGCCGTCAAGCCTGCTGGTCCGCCTCCCACGATGAGAACGTCTACCGAATGAGAGGTTGCCATTTTCAACGTTGATGTTCGATAGGCAGGAAGGCTAGGTCTCTTTCACGCACTTGATTTTACCGTTGTAGATTCGAAGCTCAACTGTAAGGCCTGGCGATGGCCATGGCTCGTAACGGTTGCCGAAACGGCTGCCTGCTGTGTAACCCAAAGTGAAGTGCCTTCCAAGTTGGGATACATGTTTCGGACACCGGATACAGACAAACGAGTGCAGACTGTGATCAAGACAAAAGCTTGCATTCTATTTCTCCTAATGGCTAGCAACACTGGTCTACTGGATGGCTTACTGTTTGCCTTTCGTTTACAATTCTTATGTTGCAACATATTTTCTAGGAAAACCACACGTCACCCTTGTCTGCATGTTTGGGATTGATTGATTTCGTTCTCTCCTTTGCTCCAGCCAGTCATGGCGCAATTTTCATCTTTCAACGACGTCCTCATCATTGGGGGAGGCCATGCCGGCCTCTCTGCGGCCTTGACATTGTACCGCGCGCTTCACACTTCAGTTATATTTGACGCTCACAGGCCTCGCAATTGGCAATCTTCCCCTGTCCGTCTCACGCCGACATGGGAGAATCAAGATCCGGAGAAGTTCCGTGAAGCTGCCAGAGCAGAATTGCGGGAGAGTGGTTTGTGCCGATTTGTCGACGCCGGTGTTGACCGAGTGGAGAAGCTAGACAATGGGATTTTCCAAGCTGTAGATACCAGTGGAGAGATTTGGCTAGGAAGGAAACTCCTTTTCGCGACTGGCATGGAGGACGTTTTCCCGGCTCTTGATGGTTATGAGGAAAACTATCCCACACGAATGTTTGTGCCATTCCATGTCTAAAATCTGATA
>JAABUW010004773.1_pt1 | contig 18192 bp, 12 predicted proteins | sample 5560081 | NCBI WGS metagenome assembly JAABUW01 (sample SAMN10711882, study PRJNA513363) | rock metagenome | isolation source: Antarctica rocks | place: Antarctica: Victoria Land, Knobhead sud | reverse complement strand
AGCTGATACTCTAAAGGGTCGTGCGTCCTCACGGTCATGATGTTGGATCGGTTTACTCCTAGTGAATTGCCCAACGGCGGTAGATACAATCCGCGGGTCAAGACCGACGATAGCACGTATCGCAAGATCTACGACGCGGCCAAAGGCGTTGAGACGCATTGTACGCTGACCCGCTACCCAGGATGGGCAATCATAGGTTAGTGACAAAGCCTCCCCAAATTTTTGTAGGACGGCATGCTGATCAATGCGCAGGGGACAAATCTGCAATGGGCGTCTTTGTCTGGGCCACAAACTCGAACATCAACGAGCTCACTCCCGGGTTCGATGGGCTTTCGGCGGCGCTAAGCACTAACGCCTCGGGCACAACGTTGACGCAGGAAACGTGGTGAGCAGAGAGACATAGAGGATGTGACGATGTGACGGCGATGGGGACTCGTTGACTGGGAGGGAAACCCTTAGACTTTAGACGTTACAACATAGACATGATACCCGGTTGTTATTTCAGACGTGTGCCCACCCATTTTCGATGAGCACTTGCATCTCATTGATCAGGCAGTATATTCCAGGCTCCGAGATGTCTGGGTTGCCATTTGCCCATTTCTTAAGTCTGCTGTTGATCGTCGAAACCTTGAGCGTTGGTGTGGAAAACCAGCGCCGAACCCGATTCGCCCAAACCCCTGATATCCTTTGTACGGTTCCAGGCCAGAAGGACTCTGAGTGCACCGCAGCGTAAGCCTCTGGGCTGTATCCGACCCGCACGTCTGGGTTGAGCCAAACGCCTTGGGTGGGTGTGAGGGGATTGTCAGCATGTATCAAGCAGCACTCGGAAGCCTCAACGTGCTGTAGCGCAAGATTGTCGGATATGCCACGAAATTCCAACGGATCAGGGCCGTAGAAGGGTACTGCGTCGAAGGCGACGATACCGTTCCAGCAGCTTTGCACAGGCACAGGTTGATTGGACAGCATCGCATTGCGGGATGCTTTAGATCTGAAGTATGGGAATGTAGATGAGACCGCCTCATGCCCCTCGCTATCTCTTAATGCGAACGTATCATAGTAGTGAGGCGGTTGAGCAAAGTCGAGGGAGCAAGCAGCTGCATATTCGCCGTCTCGGGTGGCAAGAAGTTTGGCAACGTCGTCGGTCTGGCACAAGGCATGTTAGGAGTGTTGGTCGAGACCAGAGGCAAGATACATACGTCAAAAACGACATCGTTTAGGAAGAGCACCTTGTCAAACTTGATCCCTCCTGCGGCTAGCTCATTGAGTGGCTGTAGTGACAAGTTACGTAGTTTCGAAAGGTATGGTATTCGCCTCAGCTCTTTTTTGCCCCTGGGAGTATGTATCCATCCCGTGGTGACGGGTTTCTGCATTTCACCCGCGTGGGTGCTCTCTTCCAGCGTAATAGTTCGTTTAACGTCCAGCCCATCCAGAGCACCTTCCAGCAACCTCAGAGCGTCTTTGGACTCATCCCAGCTTCCGCTCTCGTAGATCGAAATATAGACATTGTGGACGCCGAAGTGGTCCACCAAGTTGAGGACTGCCTTGTTCCAATTGCTTTGTAGGATTCGCGCGTTGTTCCAATGGATACTGGCGATGAAGAGGGTCTGATTGCGCACATCAGGGATAGCCTTTGTGTCTGAACGCCGCTTGGGTCGGGAAAAACTCAGAGAAAATAAGTCTATCAAGCACAAAGTAGCTAGAAAAAGGAAGACCGCTCGAAGGAACCTGGACCGGGTTGAGCGACGGAAGGAGGTAAGCCCAAGCATCGTGGCTCATCTGTGTCCTGTGTAGCTGGCTCAGCCCGTGTGCACAACAGTCTGAAGAGTCTGAAGTGACACCTTCCATAGCGGCAGTGCGTTATCGAGAAAGAAGCCCAATCAAAGAGGTGTGAAAGGGGAGCGCAAGAGTGGAAGCCAAGACCTCAACTACCGAGCTACCCTAAGGCGTCTCGGAGGTATTGACGGCCCGCTCCGCCTCGCCGCAAGCTGCTACTAGTTCTTTACGTATGCACGACTGATGGCTTTGCGTGATCAACGTTGCGCATCCTGTTTTCGATACCGAATGACTGACACTTGTAGACCCCTTGTGGTCGGAGACGAAGCCTTGAGGGAGTAGGAAGCTCGTCAGCTCGCCAAATATCATGACATTCGTGCATCCCAGTGTCGTACAATCCACAATGGGAGAACGTTCGTCTGCCAGGTCCTCAAGCAAATTATTTACTTCTAATCACTTGACAATCAATATGACCTGCATTGAAAATGTCCCCTACCACTCCTGTTGCCATATCCTTGTTGGCAATGCCTACTCATATGCCTTTTTCTAACATAGTATGTAGTCTGACTGTCTCTACACCTCCGCATTACCTGTATTCCATCCTAATGCTTGTGTGATACTCAATATGTCCTGCTCTGTCACTCCGGGCTTTTTTCGCGCTTTACCTAAAGTGTCATTATGGTCATCATCAACTTCAATGCTTGTGACCCCTCTCTGCAATGTAAAAGACCATATTTCAACTTCTCGCACTTTTCGTCGCTCCGGCGATACTACATTCCAATTTCATGCGCTCCCGGATCTGTGAGCGTTCTTGTACGCTCTCAAAGCAATCCAGGCGTCAATGGGCTGACGTTGCTCACCATAGCACCAAGCGAGTTCCGCTAGCACGCGCGACGATTTGCCCGAATGGTGAAACAGGTGGCGCGCGATGTTTCCAGGTCGCGCTTGGTCAAGTCGTTGGGTTTATCTGGCCTTAGAGTTGAAAGCAAACCTAGGCATATCTTGAGCCTTAGATCTGGAGTCGAAATGTCCAACGTCAACGTGGGAGTCTTTGCAGTTGCTACTCCATTCCAGAGACTCCACCTGCTCATGATCTATGGTTCGCGCCATGATCTTAGGATATTTCGTTGCTTCCCTTGTCGCGGGCACGGAGTAAGATCTGCACAATGAACGTCATCAAGACAGGAATGAATCATAAGTGTGTGTATCTGGGTATGGTAGGTAGTGTCAGAGCCCCTTCGGGGTTTCACTAATCCAGAGACAGTCTCAGGTGACCACAGCTTAGGACTCCTCGCCTTACTGGATACCACAGCTAGCTGTCGTTTTGGACCGAGTCAGTCGATGTACCTGGCCGTGGGCTATGTTAGTGAAAAATGTCTGCAAAGCCTGGATGTTAGCAAATCGACCTCTTCCTCACCAAGCAAGCACGAGTGTTTCGGGAGCTTGGCGCTAGTAAGACCATGACAAGATAATCATTTGTGAGAGACTGTTTTGTAAGGTCACCATTAATTTGTAAGTACTCCAGCTATCAACTTCCGCATCCTCCCAATAAAATCGTACATCAATTCAACCACCATATCTCATGCTTTTTTCCCCACCACTGCCTCTTGCTACATTAACACGGAACAGCCCTGCTACTTGATCAGAATTGATCCGGCTTGGCGCGCACCCAGTAGGGATATCCACTCGATCCCAGGCACCAGAGTCCTGGCTGAAGGTCCACGGCGATGCTGAAGCCATAGCGCAAGGTGTATGAGCCATTGAGCTCGCGACAGTAGTATCGGCGGTGGTAATGTTCAAGGAGGTCGAGGATAGTACTTGGTCGTGATGTGGTTGGATAGTAAGTCCCACCTTGTCGGCCGCTTCGTATCAGCACTCTGAACTTTGGAATACGTCAGAATAGTACATGCTGACCTTCATATTGAGCTCCGCGAATGCCGTAATCGTGTGTTTCCGAAGTAAGCGGTAGCTTGAGGATAAGTCAACTATGGCACACATGCACGGCCGAGGGTTCCTACTTACGAGTTCATGGACGTAGGCCATCTCTCTTAGATATGGGCTTGAGCTTTGAGGTTTTGACAGCGCGGTTATATATAAGTAGCCGGATTCTGACCGATTTGTGGGAAATCTGGTGGTTGAGAAGCTCAAAATAATTTGGGGAGAGCGGCACTCTTATGTGTTCATGGGTGACACGAAAGCTGGCGCAGTACGGTCATTGCACTTGCGTCCACAGATGAGGAAAATAGTACATATCGGTCCTTTTGATGTTTGACCCCCTACAAATGACCATATAAACCCTGATTCGTCGATGAAAATATACTGGCCCACTAATGATAGCTGAGATCAGAAAGCGTATCTACGTTGAGTCTGTTTCGTTGCTCGCTCGTGACCTATGAAACAATCCGTGAAGGGGGTGCCACACGGACGTAGCTAGGCTGTGTTCCCAGTGTGGAGGGAATTGGTTCCATCGATTGGTCTCCTGTACAGTGCACCTCTTGCGCCCGGATGGCGAATGTGACCTTCATTTCATGTTGGGACCGTCAGCTGTGTGGGACTGGCTATCATTATAGAGTTTAACGTGGGGACAGCAGGAATAGATAGGGTTGGTGGTCCTCGCATTTCCTTTACTTCGGACACTTGGGCAAGGACCTGCGCTAATTTAGACATCAGATCATTTGATACAACATCGCCATGGTCTCCATGTATAGGCCTCCAAGCGAATATCTTGAAACATTCCTTAAATAACTATGTGCATGTCAGGTAGCACAGTCTCGACCCCTCATTTAGAAATGATGATGGTAGCCTAGGATTGGGGCCGGAATGTCATACACAAGATTCGATATAGCACACTCGTTAACGTACAGGATCCTGGGTGATTGCTGTTCAATTCGACACTCGGTTCGCTTGTCTTCGCTGGTACTTTTCGTGGAAGACATCATCTGTTCCGCTCGGAAAGGGCCGACAATGCCATGTATCTAGGAAATCTTGCTGTTGCAGCTAACCCTTTATTCGCCGAAGCTCTGGCCATCTGGGAAAATCCTAGTAACGGATCCATGGAAAAGTTCAGGTATATCTTGTCGAATCCCCACGTAATTTCATATTCGCTGAAAGGTTTCCTGGATGCTAAGGGTAACACCATGGACCGGAATCCCAGAGGGGTACCCGTCAGCGTGAGAATTCTGATCCTCGTAATCCGTATGAGTCATGGACCGACGACACTTTGTTCTTGAAGTGGTATGCCTAGCGTTTGTACCTGGCAGCCTTTAGATATGCAGTGGATATTTGACTGGGGAGATGAGCCTTGATGTCAGATGAAGAGTTCTTCTTTGCCAAGCTTTCTTCTCTCACAACAGACTTACAGATTTATGAGTAGAAATGTAAGGCCATTCGATTAGCAGTGCTCGTCATCCCCAACTTGGTCAGTAAGGGACCGCTGATCGTCTTGAAAACTTGTACAGATAATTAGAGCTTAGGATAGGCTTCTTGCCCCATAAAGCCAAGTTGAGTGGTGCAAATGATACAGGTGTCCTTCACCATTGGCACCTTCTATTCCTGGCAGGCCTGCTGAAGATCCCTACTGCCAGTAATGTTTGCAAAATGTTCGAGACATGTATAGTGAGCCACCACAATCTAGTCAACAAACGTCACTAAATCATTGAGTTGAACACTACGACATATCTATCAAGATACTTTGACTTCTTCCCATTCGATTAGAGCACATGCTCAACAGGATCATCCTAATTAACTCGGCAATCACACCTCTGCGCTGTCTAAAAGCCTGAAAGAGCTCCCTGCCATATCTCAGGTATTGTTTCTTCTCGCTAAGGTCGAATGTGAGTAGTTTCAACATAGACACCACGCCTTATGGACCTTGATCCGTCTGAATCCCGTTGTTGAATCGTAGGGTTAACTCAAGAGCTTGAGCCGAGTCTGCCAATTTGGGCTGATGCTGAAACGTCTAGTGCTTGAAGGCCGTTATCAGAAGAAAGATGAAGAAAATCCGAGTTGATTACTTCATACGACAGGACGAGCTCTTGATATAAATCCAGCATGCGCTTTCCATGACCTACAGATCATGCGATGCACGTCTGGTCGCAGCTCAGATCTTGCAGCTGCTAAGACATGCAGTAGATACTGAGAGCGACATTTGAAAGCCAGCACCCAGGGGGTTGTAGGAGTCACACGACTCTCGCGGGTGTATGACACTCTATTGGCATATCTCGTTACGCAGTGACGGATACGGACACTCTGACATCTAGACACAAACAATTAGGACTGTACAGACAAGTATGGCTTTAATTCGACTATAAATGTCGTAGTGAGTAGCAAGGAGTAGAAAGGAGAGGGTGGAATTTGCCAGGCGCTTGTCTTGGCGCTAGCTATATCCGGTGTAGCCAACCTTGGCAGTGCGGCACAGTTATTCAGTCCTTCCACCTCTATATTTCTCTTGTCTTTCGGCTTTATCCCGTCTACTCAACTATCAGATCAAGATTAGAGGGGCTACCGTGATAGACAGAAGTCGGTGATAGTGTCCCACACACTTTTCCGAATTCATGCGGAATCTGAACCTCTGCTCAAGAAACATAGTTTTATAGCCGGCTGGTTACATGCCCCGTCCCTCCATGCATCGAGACTCCTGTTGTGGAAGGGCTTGATCTCGTATCTTGGGCCAAGCACCAAGTTGACAAAGCATAAGACGAGCAAAGTCAAACTGATGGCTTGGAATCACACGCAAGATATCAAGTGAGCTCTATAAAGAGTATATTTGATTAAATCACGACATTCCTGCCCCACAGAGGCTTCGGTCTTGGTCCAAGAAGACGAAATCTCCCAATATCAATGGGGCGATCAAGGCCGTACAAGAGTTCGAAACACTCTTGCTCGCTGAGGTTCTGTGCCAAGTATGAATTCGAACCTCGACATGCAGGGATACGAGCGAAGTTGCAGTATTCATGTAATTTTTGAGGGGACGATGCTCGGTAAGTCGCTCAAATACAAGTACAACATCGCGGGAAGACTGCCTCCAGGAATTGAGAAATGAGAAATCAGTCGGTATGAAATTCACTAAGAGCGGGAGATCAAGAGCACCCGCATAAACGACTTGTATTCCCCTTTCGTCGCTGACTTATCGCAATCGGGACAGCATAGTCGTACAGATTGAAGGCTTATTTCACGGATGGTCCTCTGGTTTGTGACAGCAATGGGCTTGGCAACGTCTTTAGTTGGGCTAACATGGCCCATCGACGCTGCACGGGCACGTATCCGGAACCAAGATCTGTATCAAGTATTCTCAAATTTGGGTAGGAATAACAAGATATGCGTTAGGAAACACTGTATGAGGTCGCTAACGTACTACTCTGCCTTGAGTTTACGTATTGAATATCCGGATATCTGGAAGCCGAACAACGGCTAAAAGTTGAAATGCATTGATGACGATCTCACATTGAGACTTTTGGAACTGTGGCGTAGCAAAGATTTTTGGGGCTCGCGACTGGTAAGCAGTAGCTTTTTCTCAAGCGCATTGGACCTTGCTAAATGCTCTTAGACCGTGTTATGAATGCATGCTGCCATATGTACTCTCGCTATGAGTCTGAGTATTGGGTGACAAACAAAGAGTCAGCCGTCTCCATACGAAACATCATGGGACAAGCTGCAGAATGCAGAGCATGTCGTGGAGAAAGCCCCCAGGTTGGTATCTGGCGACCGTGTCCGGATGGCAATACCACATCAAAGAGACAGCATTCGGGGCTTGCTCGATGCAAACCCGATAGTTCGGACCCTGTGTCGGGTTTACGGTACTTTTGGCGGTACTGCACCCCTTTCCTGTCTTCGCGTATACACTATCCCCGATCTTCTTGCTGATATTGGCTGGAATACCATGCTTTCGAGATTTCACTGGCGGTAGGTGCTAGGTGGCTGTATCCACATGGATCTACATTTTCAGGGCGACGGGTGACGGGCAATGCTCTGCTGCTCAGCATCCATCATTCTCCCGTTGTAGCTTGAAATCGTTGATCGGTCTCTTTGCTGCCAATTTATTTTGATTCTCATTCGCTCTCTATCAATAGGTGCAGAGTCCTCGGTAATTTGCAGCCGCTGGTGCTATGAATTACCCTTTCGACTTTAGAGTCATGAAGCGAAGGTTTTTGATAGCCGCCAACCACCCTCGACACGAGATTGCAAAATGGCATTTTTGAGCTTTGTAGGTGGAGGCTCTCGGCACTTCTCTGTTTTCGAGGTGGCCGGGCTGCCCAATACGGACGCAAATCAATCTCGACCCGCCTGGGAGCAAACAAGCAAGAAGCGGAGGCTATGATGAATAGTACGCATGGCATAAACCGATGTTATGGGTCTATACCACATGTCTGCTGTGAACGACGGATAATCTCTTGCTTGCAAATTTCGGAAATTACCTGACTTTTCTCTGTTTCTCTGGCAGACTTCAAAACGACGCTTCCTCCGGCAGTAACTCGAGCCGCTACAGGAGCGCAAGCTGTCCATGTGGTATCAACTCTGCTGATCTGATGCTGTTGATGATACCTAGCACTCTATTGGGAAAATGATTCTCATCATCTGCAATGTGCAAGAAGGAGCGATTCCTGGTTTCTGCTTTTGTTACAACGGCATTGTCGAAGAGCTGCTCGTTAGCACTTCCTCCGATTCAAAGATCGCCAATTGCTGATCGGTCAATAGTCATCCAGTCCCATTAAGCCAAACCTACAGGCGCTCTGTGCTCAGATATACCGCTCTCCTACAATTCCGATCTTCTTGACGATGTTTGCTTACCCTACCAGTGCCCTTCAAGGCGACGTTTTGCTTACCTTGGAGATAATGGATGATCTATTTTGCAGTGAAGTTGTCCAGTGCACGATGCTCATGGAGAAGATGAGGCCAGCCGCCGATGGAGGCGTTGTGGAGGTGCATGCGCCATTCGATCGTTGTGTATATACACATACGTTCGTGGACGGCGTCTGTTGTTCTGGCTAGTTGGTATTGGTTGGTGGAGGAAGGAGTGTATGGCATGACGGAAGTACCCTTGATGTCAGGCTGGTGTACGACTGCATTCGAGGACGCGAGAGAGAAGACAAATGTCGCAAGGCAGAAGATATTAGCAGGAATCGCGCAAGAGAAACATGCTAGGTCTTTTAACTGCATGATAGGAGTGTATGCTCAATTGCTGATAGCTGGCTATTGCCCAGGGATTATCACGACATAAGAATTCCTACCCTAACACATTTGTTGGATGTTCTTTTTTTCTTCTCATGCACCTGAGCTTTGTGATTCAGCAAAAAGGCAGTACCTCATGCACGCAGCACTAGCGCACTAGCGCGAGTCAGCACTTGGTGAGCGACTACTTACATGCAAGCTTGAGCGGCAAAGACGAAAGCAGGTTGCCATCGACACTAGAGCTTCTTCACTGAGCGTTGGTTCCCTTCGCACGGCGGGACTTCATCCGTAGACGCGGACACAGCTGCGCTCGGGCTTTCGAGGATATATGCAGCTCGGTGTCTTCTGATCAGAACCCGTCACTGCGGATTGCTAGCTGTCGACTTTCATAAGACAGCAACGAGTAGGTGTACATGATAACGAGATACCAATTCATCTCGATGGCTGGGAATGAGATAACCCTATTATGACTCCGCTACATTTTTAGTCCATAGCTTTGCAAGTATCTCATCAAGGACTCTTCACTCGACCAAAAACTGCATGGCCTGGGTTCTGGAAACTCTCTACTCCAATCTCTCTCTCAACTCCTATCTGTCCCATCTCCAAGTCCGATTGCGTTCTATGTCCTTTTTCTCGGCCCTTGATGACCGTCTCAGTGCATGTAGCAACTGGATTCATTTGCTCCATCGATGATGTTGCCCTCTGCAGCACCTTGCCTGGCGACTTGGAGCGTGATTGGTACGAGCTGGTACGACGCGATGATCTGGAGCGGAAACTATTGATCATGGATATGAAGCGTGGACTTGCTCTCATGAGGGGTGCGTAGCAAGGTAGGCAGGCGCAGATGACTGACGCGCAAGCTTCTATGCCAGACCACATAATCATGTTCACCACAGAGGCTATGGAAAGGTCAGCGCGTCGAGTTGGAGACGAAGATGGTTAGATTGAAGGAACTCACTTCCAAAGTTGGATGCAAAGTCCTCTATAATGGTGGCTTGTACTTGCTGAACAGTGTACACTAGACGAGCGAGCGAGGCAATGGTGCAGCTAGTGGTTCACGTAAGCATGGTTTCTGAATACTCGGCTGATACCGCTTACAATATTCCAAGCCCGAAAATGGTGGTCACCGCTACTTTTTGTGCTGCGTTGATTTGTAGCTTCTTTACAAATTGAGCTGGGAGGCAGAGGATAGTAATGTCAAGCAGGATGTCGGTCACGCTTGAGCAGAGATACATGACCGGATAGTTTGTCGTGGGCTTACAGTTGATCCAATTGCAGGATATCGGCCACACTTGGAAGAAGGTTGCGAAAAGAAAGGATATCTCCCAGGCCAAGACGATGGCAAGCATGATGATGATGACATTTGGGAACCGGCGAGCCGAGAAGAGTTTCCCGTAGAAACATAGCACCGAGAGCTTGACGAGGCCCACGGCTATTATGTACCAAAATTGGAGGACGAACAGGATCTGAGGCTGGTCAGACGGACAAAGTCAAGATCGGATTAATTCATTCTCACCTTGAGAAAAGTGGTGATCTTCTCATCGCTCAATGACTCGAACGGCTCCCCAAATCCACCAATGGCTGCACCGACAATGTTGGTGACGGCTAGTGCAACGGAAAAGAACTGTGCAACTTATCAGCTCAGTGAATCACTGATCATGGGTGCACATGTGCGGTACCAGCGCTCCAATTATAAGGTAGTCATCCGCTTGTAGGATCACGGTCTTTTGCTTGCGGATAGAGATGCGCAAAGCGACGGCACCTATCGCAAGCACAGCCAGGATACCGTTTGTCGCGATTACCGCGGCAGATAGTGAGGCGACCATGTTGGGCTTGATTGGGCCTTTGTGTACTACGATACTGTCTCTTGTTCCTCGGGAAGCTTCTTAGTGAATTGTTCTGTGTCGATATAAAGGGAATGCGGGTGCCCTTCGGACTTTCTTCGATTAAAGTGGGGGAACCTCTAGGATTTTGTCATTGAAAACCATAGCCCCTACACCACGTGTGTAAACGAATGAACCGAAAAGAGGCCCGTTCCTTGCGATACTGGAGAAAATGGCTGGGGCGGCTAAAGACGAAGTGTAGCTGCATAATGCATTATGCAGATCAGAGCTGTTTCTCCGCTCCCGGGGAAGCGGCTCACACCAGGAACAGCCCAATTCTCGCTAGTCCTCACCACGATCATCTCGCTTTCTTAGCAGACTGTGCCGCTTCCAGCAAGCTCTTGTCGCACCTTTCTCAGCTTGCATGCCGGGTAATATGAAGTTCCTGACCTTCTGAGATCCGAAACAAGTTTTGGACTTGCGTGTCGAATAGTCGGAAGCCCACCACTTCTCGATAGTTAAACCGTGTGGTCTGCCTGCCTTGAAATTCCTCTCCATATATCCTCGGACAGAGTGCTATATTGCAGATGTTGCCCGACTGCTGCCCGTAGACAATGGTTTCGTCGAATTCGTTCCATGAATCTTTGTGCCGTAGCGAGTTTAATTCGTGACTTTGCGGGGGACTGTGAGCTTTCTGCTACCTTTGAGCTTGCAGGACAGAGAGATAGGCTTTGGGGTCCATAAAGAGGACAAAGTCGGAAGCTGGCGATGGCCTTGGGTTGCTATTGCCGCATCACTTGGCTCATGCCCTTTCCATAATCATGGTGTTGACCTTGTGCCCGAACTCACGCCGTGCATTGTGTTCCACCGCCTTTGTGCTCCCGACCGTTGCTCTTCGCAGACATCACAACAATCGCGGGAGAAGTCTACCCGTCTGAAGGACTTCGCCAATGCAAATTCGATAATTCGGCTGACAAGCTTCTCGACTCGATAGCAGCCACGCCCGACCCAGAATTGGTCTTACCAACATCGCCTGCCGTGCGCTGTCCGAGTGTACCATGGCTCGCTGCCAGCTTAGGACCTACATATTGCGTTTGAAGCTTCGCCAGTAGGTGGTAAAGCGGGAAGTGCTCCACGAAAAGCATCTGCAGGTCATGTCTGGACTCGGACCGGTCCGCTCTATAGCTGAAGGGCTCAGCATTGGAATGCATGCTAGTATCCCCTCGTTGATCATGGTATTCTCTGTGCTATCAGAGAGCGCCACCCAGGTTGGCTGCATCGGCCCAGCCTTCGGGTGGAGGAGGGAGAATACCACGAGGCCGCAAAACCCTTCTCATAAGGGTTGCAAAGGCTCAACTAGCAATCATCAGTTACATTGCGATAGGGGGAAGGTATGATGTGATGGAAGATCAGCGAGTGAAGATGGAAGCCGCAGATATCAGGCCTCGCATGAAAGAAATGCACAAATTGCATAATTGCCCATCGCACGTGACTGACTCCATACGTCATCATCAGAGCCTTGGCGCGCTTCCAAATTGTTGCTCTTTCTCCTTGACCACTACAACATACTATTTCGACTCATGCTCCATCATTCACACATAACGGTTACACCGTTTACCCGTACACAATGACTTCCTCCATTCCAAAAACAATGAAGGCCTGGCAGTATTCCCAAACTGCCGGTGGTCTCGAGAGGAACCTGAAGCTCAACTCTTCCGCAGCTTTACCCTCAAATGCCACCTCGCTACCAGCAGATTGCATCCTCGTGCAAGTGATCACAGCCACGCTCAATCCCGTCGACTACAAACTTTCCGAAAACCCTCTTCTTGGTCGTCTTCTTATTGGGAAGCCGGCATCCCCTGGTCAAGACTACGCCGGCCGCGTCGTTGCCACCGGTCCCAATTCAGGAAAGGTCTCCACTCAGGACCTAAAGCCGGGTCAGCTAGTATTTGGCAGGCTAAAACCGCCTTTTAAGTTTGGTGGTCTAGCCGAATACATTGTAGCCACAAGATCAGGTTGCGTACCAATTCCGGACGGCGTATCCCCAGATGATGCAGCTTGTGTCGGTACTGCAGGGCTAACAGCCTACCAATGTATTGTCCCCAACGTCAAATCTGGACAGCGCATTTTCATCAATGGTGGCAGCGGTGGTACGGGCACCTTTGGTATTCAAATCGCCAAGACTAAAGGCTGCTCCGTTGTTACTAGCTGTTCTACACCAAATGTCGAGCTGTGCAAAAAGCTTGGTGCAGATGAGGTGATCGATTATAAGAAGCAGGACTTGGTGGCGGAGTTGACACGGCTTGGAAAGTTTGACCTCGTTGTGGACAACGTGGGAAAGCCTGTCGAGTTGTTTTGGCAAGCACACCAATTTTTGAAAGAGGATGCCAAGTGGGTGCAAGTCGCTGCAGGGTTCGGGCTGAGTGATATTCGCTCATTGACGAGTCGCATGATGTGGCCCAGATTTCTTGGTGGAGGGAAGACGAAATTTGAATTCTTGGGAGTGGCCAACAACTACGACCAGGCCATGCAGATTGTACGTTGGATGCAAGAGGGAAAGGTGAAAGCGATCACTGATGAGGTGTTTGGGATGGAGGACAAAGGTCCAATTAGAGCTTATGAAAAGCTGAAGACTGGACACGCTAAAGGCAAAGTTGTTGTGCGAGTTGCGGAGTAGTGAGAGACACCTACATCTCGAGCCTGCAAGACCTAAAGGGCATTAAAGGACCACGACTCTACCACTGTGCTCTCAATATCGTCAAGCTGTATCTATCTCGACGCGGATGGCGTGTCATGTATAGCATGCCTAGCATGTCAGCTACAGAATGCCTGCTGAGACAATATCACGGCCTACAATATTGTAGGCCTTCGGACTTTTTTCTGTTCTTCTGTTAACACTGCGTTGAATCACCCATGCAAACGCGCGCAATTGATGAAGCGATTGAAGAATCGATTTTTCTCCGCGCCGAGCACTTCATTGAAATGACAGATGCAATGAGAGGAAGCCCGATCAAGCAGCCTGATACCAACGTTCTAGCTACTCTCCAGACAAGACGCCGCCAAGGAACGATAGAAAATGGGCCCATCTAGAATCCCTGATACAGGTATTGGCTATCCATCTATGCGAAATCAGCTTGTTACAGCCAGCTCAGCTACTACAGTACCCATTTCACTCTATCCAGCTGGCACGTCTCGAGTGATTCGCCCCACCTGCTATGGAGCTGGGGATGTACTTTGTAGCGCTACCTGCAATTAGGAAGAGATAGGATTCCTAGTCGCGTCTGGGGCAAGATGATACAAGAGTAGTGAATTACTACGCAGATTGACATATAGAAACAAGGGGAGAAATCCACGTGTTTGGTGCCAAGGAATCCCAAGAGTCCTCAATACCCTATCTGAATACGGTCCAATCTATGCCTTTAGCCCATCACCCGCTAACGGACATCTCATATCCCACTGTGAAGAAACTTCGAAGAGGAGAATAATGTAAAACTTTGCAGGAACGAAAAAATGAGAAGGATTGCCTCGCTCGCCAGCTCATCATAGGTCCCGTGACCGTCAATTATGTCGCTAATGGCTACTTGGGCCTATTCTGGGTCCACGAGTCTACCTTCTTTCCCCCCCAACTGTTGGCGACGGACACATTCAGCTGTGCCATGCAGTCCGTACTCAAAAAGCCCCCAGGTCGAGAGCTAAAGAGCGTGTCGCTCGGATGAATCCAACTGGACGCCAACGTGTCCTCCTGACTTAGCTTAGCAAAACCCTTCTGGCCAATTGCGAGAAAGTTCGTAGTGGAATTGACAGGGCTGGCATATGGTTCAGCAGCCGGAAAGCCCCCCTGGGCGAAGTAAAAGCCTGCCAACCCATTCACGCCGCTGGCTGTGTAAGAGGGAGAGGATGTATTGGGAAACACGTTCTGCAGCTCGCAGATTGCGGCACCTTCGAAGAGGGAATTGCCGGTCGCATAGCCACTGGTGTTCATGTTTTTGAGGATTTGAGCGGATTGCTTGATGTTAGTCTTGCCATCTTTCAACAAGAGATATGAACTGTTGTGTGTTGCGCTATACCACATGTTCCCGCACAAGCCGTATTCGTCAAGCTGTCCGCCGCAACCTACATCTTTCGATTTCGAGTTGCAAGATGAGCCTGCCCATGTGGGACAATTACTGGCTGGGTCGCTATAGACTGCAACAGGATCCAAGCCTGGTAGCAGCACTGCGTAAAAACCATTCTGGGCTAGGCTCGTCGATATCAAGTAAGTGTTGAACGTTGAGGTTAAGGTGCTATATGCAGCGTCACTATCAGCATCTACCGTGATTTTATTGCCGCTGTCGGAATAGCGTCCTTGGCTGGTGAAATTGACAAAGTTCGAAAAGTCATCTGGCGTGTTGTCCATCTCTACACCCTGCAGGATCGCAAGGGTAGTGTTGATATTTCTATCAAGGATCGACCTCACGCTCGTACCCGTGGGTCCATCGAGAAGTGCCTGTAGTTGGCCGTTCTGAATCTCTTGTGTATCCGCAGGACTTTGAGAACCCCTTGACCATAGGTAGCTGACGGCTGCTGGAGCCTGGCCAGCAGCGGCCATTCCGGCTTTGACCACCAAGGTGAGCGCCAGCGACGCCTCGGGCCCTACACCAGGTATTGCAGCCACGACAACGCCAAGTGCGGTCACGATGACGTCCTTGGCCCAGTTGTGCTTCGCGTTCGTGGTGGAATCAACCACGGCTGTGATATGACTTATGTCATCCGCAGCTCGTATGATTGCATTGTCCATTGCCGTCCCCCAAGAGGTGAAGAACTCCCAGATAGCTGATCTTCATCTTAGCGTAGCCTGGGTAACATCGGCGGTATTTGCTTACAATATATGGTGTAAGAGACATAGGCATATCTAGAGAATAGCAGTCGTTCTGGGCGGCTTATGCCTGCTGGCGGCACTGGCGGTGTGTAAGAAGAAGGTTCACAGGCGTCAAATCCTACATGCCAACAGCCACGCTGTGGACCCCAGCCAGATCTTGCAAGGAAACTGCTAGTCCAGGGTGGTACGGTTGTATTCGTGGTCTGACAAGAGGCTTTGGCTGCGCAGGGGATATTCGCTGTTACCCATGCAGGCACCCACTCGGATAGTCCCAGAGCCGACCAGCAATCTCCATTATACACACTGTCCAGTGACAGGCATCGATCAGGGATTTGGGACGCGTCCCCATCGGAGCTTAGAGACAGAGGTGGACTGAGGAAAGAGCCGTTCGTGGATTGCTCGCCCGTAGGAGCCAAAGGTTGGCTACCAGAGGCCCCCCAAAGCGTAGATTGCCCAGCGAAGTCCGAGACCGTGAAATGTTCGCTTTCAAAGCCAATGAAGTCACCTCTAAGTGGTTGGTCGATCCGCATGTAGTAATTGTCTCCGGTTCCATATGAAAGGGTGAAGTTGAGCACCCAATAGCCATTGTTGATGCCGGTAACGTTGTTCAAGGCAAACAGAACTTACTCATAGTTAGTGAGGCAGATCTGTGGGTATACAAACAACATACTTGTGCAAAGTGTGGGCGTGCAGCAAAGGTACTCCAAATTTGTATTTCCCACAGAGGTTTGCCAGTTGAGATTTATAACGTCTTGTTCATGATACGCAAGCATGTCACTCCGAGCGGCTAGTAGCTCGGGAGGGTAATAGAACAGATCCATGGAGTCTGGTTCGTTGATAGCGTTTGCAATTCTGAACAATGACCATGCCAATGCTGTTACGAGCATAGCGAGGAGTGAAGAAGTAAACATGGTCGCAGCTCCTAAGGTATCGCCAGGCACAAATTGGATGGGTAAGCGAGGTTAGCACTTGAAGAAAATATCTGGGGAAGTAGACCATCTTATAGTGAGTTATGGTTCGGCTGGAGGCGCATCCTTTGCCTCAGTTCAGGGCATTGAGTAGTTTCAATCAACGATTTGCGATGGGCACATGCCAAAGTACGAAATAGACGGTGCAATCGACGACAGTGTCACCTACGGCGTATTAAACCCCGAGAAGTATGGAGAGCGGTCGACGTTCTCTTAGTTCCGCGCCAAACGTGATTCATGAAGCGCAAATGCAAGACATCGTCCGCAGCAAGTTGAGAGCTACAATTAGCATCACACGTCAGAACGGACGAAAGAGCAAAGGGTATAGAAAACGCAAGGATGCTTAGCGACGAATGCTGTGATCTGCAGGAACTCTTCGAGTACCGGTGGTTAGACTATGGCTCGTCGTGCAGTGTGATCATCTTGGCTTTGCACCCATTCAAATGAGATGGTCGGCATGGCCAATTAACCCTGATTCAGGTACTGCCCCGATAGGTTTGCCAACGTGCTTACGAAGGGATTGTATATTGTCGGTCTAGATTGTTTGGGTACCAAGCGCGGCTAATCGCCACTTCGACGCATTCGCGATCATAAGCAAATGTAGGCAGATGCAGGCAAACGCGAAACTCACAGACGAGCTCCCTTATCTAACGTACCGTCAATGTAATCAGAAAGGCCCTGTATGCTCGTTCAATCAGACGTAAGACCGAGCTGGCGGTTCTACTCCTAGTCTAGGCGTCCCACGTATTACGGTGGATAGAATCTATCTGCAGGGGGCTAAATCATGCAGCGCAAAGGAAAGTCCGAGTGGGTAGGTACCTTTATCAAGGTTCCCTTGTCCAAGCGGCTCCTACTTTACCTAAGAGAGATCAAACGCTTAGAATAGAGATTATAACATGAGGAAGTAATAAATACTACGGGTTACCTAGTTTCCTAATTAAAATTAGCCTTATACCTTAGTAGTAAGTAGTATATCATATATATTATAGTTATATCATATTATAATAAATACAATTACTACTTAATATATTAAAACTACTATTAATAAGTCTTATTACTAATATATTATAATTATACTAGAAAATACCTATAAAAATCTAGATTTTTATGTATTTCACCTCTACTACCTAGTAATTATAAGTCTTAGTATAGTTAGATATATAGATTTTAGTAGGAGAACTAATTAATTTAGCTATATCTCTATTAGTAATAAGCTAATTTATATAATTTTTAGAATAATTTACTTTATAAGTTTATATGTATTATTAATATAATTTAGATATATATTATAATTAGTAGATATTAATTAGTTAATAGGTAGTTATAATAGTATAAGTATAAGTATAGTAGGTAAATTAGTACTAAGATATATGGATTTAATAGGTAAAATCATAGAATTAGTTATATCTTTATTACTAATAGGCTAATATATATAATTTTTAGTATATATTACTTTATAGGCCTATATATATTATTTATATAACTTAGATATATATTATAATAAGTAGATATTAATTAGTTAGTAAGATAGTAGTATACTTAAGTATATTAGGAATATCTTAGTATAGTTATATTATATAGATTTTAGTATATAAACTATTAG
>JAABUW010004768.1_pt1 | contig 18201 bp, 14 predicted proteins | sample 5560081 | NCBI WGS metagenome assembly JAABUW01 (sample SAMN10711882, study PRJNA513363) | rock metagenome | isolation source: Antarctica rocks | place: Antarctica: Victoria Land, Knobhead sud | reverse complement strand
TAAAATCAAACACCTCCCGCCCTTCTAGCTTTATATCCTCTACGTACCACTGCTTTTCTAATCTTGCCTGCGCGTCCCGAAGACACTCTAACATCATGGCAACCGTCTGCGGTTGCTACTACATGGTGTGGTCTCGGACCCACAACGCTAAGAAATGTCTTCCCCAAGTTAACATCTCGGCTCACACAACCATACTGTCGACGGCATCTAGGACTGTCTTGAGCCAGACCTTTATCAATCCATCACCTACACTCGAAGTTCCTGAGTGCAAGTATGTCTTCCCCCTATATGATGGCGTCAGTGTCGTTGGGTTTACCTGCGACGTCGGGTCTCGCACCATCACGGGAGTAGTCAAGGAAAAGGCCAGAGCTAAGGGGATCTACGACGAGGCCGTTGCCCGTGGAGAGACCGCTGGTCTTCTGGAACAAGGTCCTGCTTCAGATGTCTTCACCACAAGCTTAGGCAACATACCCGCTGGCGGCAAACTGTCAGTCATAATTACTTACATTGAAGAGCTCAAGCATGACATGGGAGCGGATGGCCTCCGTTTCACGCTGCCTTCTAAGATCAGTCCACGCTATAGCGACGCTGAAGTCGAAACAATTGAGAGAAGGTCGACCGTGTCTACGGGTATGTAATCTTTAAAGCAATCCTCTGTACCAGTGCTGTGAAAGTGAGGCATGCTTCGGGACCTGTGCGCTCTTGGCCATAACATACGAACTGACGTTTGTTTCAGAGAGTATACTTGATAAGCAATGCTGACCTAGGGATTTGCATAGGCGGACTCGCGATCACTGTCAACATCAGTATGGAGACTGACTCTGCACTGCAAGAAGTCCGATCGCCAAGCCATCCAATTGCAGTGACTTTGGGGAGGATCTCAACCGCTACCTCTGAGGCCTATCACCCGTCGCGAGCGTCTGCTACGCTGTCCCTTAGTACCTCGGCCTTGAGCAAGGATTTTGTCCTTGAGATCCTCCATGAGGATAGTGGCAAGCCCAAAGCACTTCTAGAGACACACCCTACTCTCAACGGTCAGCGTGCTCTAATGACTACTCTAGTTCCCAGAACTCCCATGCAAACTTCGAAACCAGAGGTCATCTTTGTGGCTGATCAGAGTGGGAGCATGAGTGGAAAACCAACTTATACCCTCGTTGCCGCTCTCAGAGTCTTCCTAAAGTCTCTGCCCGTGAGCATTAAATTCAATATCTGCTTCTTCGGGTCGAGTCACACCTTCTTGTTCAAGAAGAGCCAAGAATATGATCGAAATTCTCTGGCCAAAGCACTTGAAGCCTTGGAAGGACTTGGAGGTACCATGGGAGGGACCGAGACTCTGAGCGCAGTCAAAGCTTCGATCCAGTCACGTGACCCGAACGAGAACCTTTCTGTGATTCTTGCTACAGATGGCAATATTTGGCAACAGCAGGGACTTTTCGACTATGTGAACGCTTCGGTATCTCAGAGCAAAAAGATATTGCGGGTCTTCGCCCTCGGCATCGGTGGTTCCGTGGCTAGCGCATTGATCGAAGGCGTTGCAAAAGCGGGTAACGGCTTCGCCCAATTTGTTACCAATGGCGAGAAGCTCGACAAGAAAGTAGTTCGAATGCTCAAGGGAGCTCTTACTCCTGATAGTGGCTCTTATACGATGGAGGTCCAGTATCAAAGAGACGAAGATAATGACGATTTCGTCTTGGTGGAGCGAGTTACCGACAGCCTTCGTGTCATGATGATCGACGAGAATGACAAGAACGACACTCCTAACGCACAGCTGTCCCGCGAGCTCACGGCTTCAGTACAGGCTGATCCTGGTCTGCGAGGCGATATAACGGACCAGATTCCATCAATATCTATGCCAAAGGTTTTGCAGACGCCCCAAGCAATCCCACCTCTCTACCCGTTCAGCCGCACTACCGTTTACATCTTGATGTCGCCCAGTACCTCTCAAGCGACACCGAAATCTGTCATCCTTCGAGGGAATTCTCTTGATGATCCTTTCGAGATGGAGATCCCTGTCGAGGTCTTTCCGCATCCATCGGAGACGATCCATCAGCTGGCTGCTAAAAGAGCTGTCTCTGAGCTCGAAGAAGGTCGCGGCTGGCTGGTCCACAGCAAGGACGACAACGGAACGCTCATCAAGGAGAAGTATGGCGACAAGTTCAAGTCTATGGTCGAGCATGAAGCTGTCCGACTGGGGGTGGAATACCAGATTGCAGGCAAATATACCTCATTCGTAGCCGTCGAATCTACGAAAGATTCCACTAACGGTACCAATGGGAGTTTGGTTGACAATAGTGCTTCCACCGAAATTGGCATCACCAAAGCCGTTCCGCGCCCTGGGGACTCGAGACTATCGGCATCCAACATGACGCCGTTCTCCAACAGCATCCGGTTCCCTGCCGTGTATCGCTCCTCGCCGGCGCCTTCCGGCGGGCATAATCGTACAAATCAAGCGGCGCGCATGTCCACAGGCGGAATGGCACCACGCAAGCAGCTTGCCTCCAAAGCCGCGCGCAAAGCCGCTCCATCATCACCACCTTCGCCATCCAAGAAGCAAAGGATCTCCTCACCCGAGGTAGAAGGCCGCGGGGTCGCATCGAGGACTGTTCAGCGCCAGGTTGCCATGGCTGCTGGTGGCAACGATGAGCGCGCCCTTCGAGTGCGTGGCCCGCACACTGCAGGACCAATTCCTGTCATGTCTCCATACTCTGCGATGCAACAGGAGGAACCAGGTAGGGCCAAATCTGAAACTTCCACTCCCAGAAACCATGCTGCTGCATACAGCTTAAGCCCTTCTACGCGTCAAGCATCAGCGGCGCCACCGGTAGAACAAAAGGACCTCCTACAAGAACTCATCGCCCTACAGACATTCGAAGGCTTTTGGGAATTCGACGCTAGATTACTGAATATCGTTGGCATCTCCTCGACCCAGCATAAAGTACCGGAAGGTCTGCATCTGAGATTGTGGGCTACGATTATCGCGGTATCGTTTATGGAGAAGAAGATGAGCGATGAAGAGGAGGCTTGGTACGTATTTTCCACGCTCACTCTACTGCTAGTGGAGGAGCGGTGCTAACTTCTCCTTTTCACTAGGGAGATGATTGTTGACAAGGCAAAGGGTTGGTTGAGTAGCGTTGGAGTTGATGAGGGGGAGAAGGCTGGAGGGTGGTGGAATTTGGCAGGAGTCTTGGTTGAGAGGAAGCGGGAGTGAGGACTCGAAGATTTCTAGCATGAGATTGGTGCATGATGGAGATGCTGGCGCACCGGGAGACTAAAGTGAGTGGGAATGCGTTCAGGGAGTCAAAGAAAGCCCGAGACTTTTATCATTGTAATATTAGTAGAATGAATCTATTGAAACTACCATGGGTATCATGTATGTCCAACGCCGCACCCAATATTCAGTTGCTGAATTACACAATTACACGTCATACAAGCGTAAGACGATTGCCAAGGCCGTAAGTCATCGATGGTGTAGAAGGAATTCCACCAAACTGTACTAGTACAGAAAGTACCTCGCGCGAACAGCCTGCCACCGATTCTCGCAGTAGCAGATTTGGCCATACCGCAGACCTAGCCCATACTCTAACGTTACCTCCGATCCAGTGTCTAGCATCTAGCCATGACCTGCAGAGCTTGGATCCACACCAGGAGTAGGTCGTTTGAACGGATGCGCTTCCGTGTTCCTGCGAAGAGCAAAATTAGCACCATCGACGATGTCAACCAACAGAAGAGGGTGACTTACAAGACATATTCATCCAAACTCACGACACTCGGCTCGCTGAAGATCAGTAAGAAATACTTAAGCGTCTCCGCCAACCAGAAGCTCTCCATCTTGTTCTGTTTATCTGTAGCGCTGACCGTCACATCACTAATCATCGCATTCGCAAACTCAGTCCGCGTGTGCTTCTCGATAGCTTGGAACATACGCCACGCTGCGTCTGGAAGATCGCTCTCGCCCGTAAGGCGGTAGTGGATGAAGACCGACTCAATGGCTTCAGGCCTGAGCAGATATCGACGATCATCGATTTCCACGTAGCCAGGCTGGAGATGGCGTTGGGCAATGGTATAGTTCAATAATTCAACATCATTCGTAAAATCGGGCTGGCCTTCTTGCTGCCCGCGTCTTTTAGCCTCCTGCAGGACAGCCTCGCGCCATTTGTTCTCATCCCATTCGCAGTCAGAGTTCATGTCGCATGCCACCATCGTGAAGACTTCGGGCATGATACCGCTGGGCATACTATCGTATGCCCATATACAGCCGTCGACGAGCTTGCGGGCCATGTTGATGTGCTCGGGATGATTGAAGAGCTTCGCCCCTATCCCCACCATGCCACCGGCGTAGCAGCCTAAATGTTGTCCTTTGGGTTCAGTGGTAATCTTCTTGGTCCCGTCGTCGACTGCAGCGGCTCCGGAGAAGAGAATGTCTCTGTTGTCGGGAACCATAGGTTGGAAGAAGATATGGTTCATGGCTGCTGTTATTGAATAATCGTACATCTTCTTCATCTGATCGCCACGACCGCCAAGTAGCATGTGCTGTTTGGGCAAGTATTCATACAAGGAGTCCGCCATGCCACCGAGAGTGAACCCCGTATTTACAAAACTCATGAGCTTAGCGTTCATGACTACTGGCCATAGTCCTGGTAGCTTGGTGAGGCTTTGTTTGGCGTCGAATTCGTTCATGATTCGTTGGATGGCGTCGAAATATTTAAGGTCGCCTGTTAGCTGGGAGAGTCGTGTGAATTCTAAAGTTAGTGAGCCAATCTCAGCAACCAGGGTGCTTTCACCCGCTCTTAGGTCCTTTCCTTCGAATGTCTCCTTCCAATTCCAACGGGTGGCTGGCATACGGTTGGGCGTATCGAAAGCACAGTACAGCATGTCTCCGACCTCAGTAGCTTTCTGCAGAAGCACCGGATATGAGCCCCCAGTCAGGTCGTATGCTCCCAGAAAGCCTCCTAAATATCTGATCGTAGTCTCAAAGACGTTCAAAGACTCTTCGCTTGTAGTGTTGAAGTCGATGTCCTTGGCTGCATTGACAGCCTCGTCAAATTCGTCCTTCATGCCCATGATCCACAGTGTGTCCAGTGTGTCCACCAACGTAGCCGCCCAGCCTCCGAAGCTCTGCACAGCTCCCCCATCGATAGGAGACAGTTCATCCTTTAGCCATGCATGCTTTTTGTATCCACTCCATGAATGTTGGAAGCTCTCTTTGACGGCCGCTAACCGCTCCAGCCGCTTCGCCTTTTTCTCCTCTGTTTCGGGCCCGAATTGATGCTGAACCTTGGGAAGCTCCAATAGAAGTCCGGTGGAGAAACGGAGGAATTCTTTCACGGGATTCTTTTCGAAGAAGGTATATTGGCCGAAGGTCTTCTGTCCGGTCGAGAATCGCTGCGGTGGTGCTACTTTAGGGGGTCCCAGTTTATCCGAACCAGGCTTGACGATGGAGCCTTCTCGAGTGGCTTGGGTTGTATTTGAGGGGACATCATCGCCTTTATTGGCTGTAGGTTGCCATGAACTTGATTGCAAGGCATCAGGCAAGTAATAGAGATACCAGACCACAAGGGCGACAATGGATGCTAGAGTCAGGGATGTCGCCCTCCTTCGAGGGAGGAACATGATAGAAATCAACTTCAAGTAGGGAGCTGACGGTGGACAGTCATGTCTCAATACTGGGCGCCTAAAGAAGCGACGGTATTTCGGCCCACTCCATCATGCAATCGAGGTTGATGTTTTAGCTCCTGCGTGAGGCGTAGCACTCGAGGATGCCAAGCGATGCAAGCTTTGGCGCCATCTGAGGTGTCCAGGCCGTTATCTAAACAATATACACAGTAGCAAGAGACGAGCCCTTCGAGCTCGCTACCTGATCATGTGCCCCTGGCAGCCTGACTATTGGACTTGCTTTACAAATATCCTTCTGGTGCGAGTATCCGGTGCAGGCCCGAGGCCGTGCCAAGGCCGAACTTCAGGCCCTACTCCAAAAAAAGTCGAGTAACAATCAAAAACAAAGAGTACTCATGACCATCGCCATCGTCAAGAGTACTCTAGAGCGAGGCTCCAAAATCAAAAACAAAAATACAATTGGAGATATCGGGAATCGAACCCGAGACCTCTTCTATGCTAAAGAAGCATTATACCACTAAACCATATCCCCTTAATTCAAAGAATCGGTCCTATTACTGTATAATCTCTGTGCAGAGATCGACACCGAAAGTCTTGAGCAAGCGCCAAGACTTTTGGTGTCAACCTCCGAGCCTCCCTAATGAAGCTAGCATGATTCTGGCAAGCAATGACTAAGCTCGCTAAGGCATTGCTTTCAAATTGGTCCATCTTATGACTAGTAGTCCTGTTGTTTCTCTTTACGTTGCCGGCTAGTATCTGTACTCTACTATCGCTCAATCTCGATGCCTGTCTTCCGAAGATAGTATCTTGAGAGATTCTCTGGGAGCTGGTTGATTCAATTTGTACCTTCATCATTCGAGTCCCATCATGGCACCCACATCATCTCAGCGGTACCTGAGCACAAGAGGGGGTTCTTCCGGTTTCTCGTTTGAGCAAGTGGTCTTGAAGGGTCTCGCCGAGGTGGGCAATTTTCCGTTTACTTTTCGTGTCGTTCTATTGAGACCGAAAGCTTTTTCTTCTATAGGACGGAGGCCTATTCATTCCCGAGGAAATTCCAATACTACCTCACGACTGGGCGTTGAAATGGCGAGATTATACATTTGAGGAATTGGCTTTCGAGATATTCTCGCTTTACATCTCATCATCCGAAATTTCATCACTTGATCTCCGAGACATCATCGCCCGTAGCTATAGCACTTTCCGCACTCGCGAAGTTTCTCCTCTAGTCCTCCTGGATGAAGAAAAACGCTTGTATCTCCTCGAACTCTTCCACGGGCCGACCTATGCGTTCAAAGACGTGGCATTACAGTTCCTGGGAAATCTCTTCCAGTACTTCCTTGTGCGCGCCAACCAAGGCAAGACAGGCAAGGAGCGAGACCACCTGACCGTCATTGGCGGAACATCCGGCGACACTGGAAGCGCAGCCATCTATGGCCTCAGAGGAAAGGCTGATCTCTCAATCTTCATGCTCCATCCCAAAGGCAAGGTCTCTGAAGTCCAAGAGGCGCAGATGACGACCATCCTCGATAAGAACGTACACAATGTCAGCGTTGAGGGTTCATTCGACGACTGTCAGGATATTGTCAAAGCACTATTCGCGGATCCTGATATCAACCGAAGTCACAAGTTGGGCGCCGTGAATTCCATAAGTAGGTGTTTCCACCCCATAGTTCCCTGTTCACTACCAAATCTTCGTCTCGAGACAATGTCTTGGGAGTGATTACTGTTCAGAACTCAGAAAACTTCTCCGAACAGGCAATTACTGATTAGGGGTATCATCAGACTGGGCAAGGATACTAGCACAGATCGTCTACTACTTTCACTCGTATTTCTCGCTAGTGCGCTCATCGAAGTTGGACTCATCAAAAAGCCTTTGCTTTGTGGTTCCATCCGGTAACTTTGGTGATATTCTTGCAGGCTGGTTCGTGACCCTCGAACCTGGAATGTTCCCTGCAAGAGGGTCGCTGACGTTGCTATAAATTCAGGTTCGCCAAACGAATGGGGCTGCCCTGCTCTCGTCTTGTCATAGCCACTAGTCAGTATTGCCTTTCTGTCACCCCATTTCTCCGGACATCTCTACAACGACAATAGGACAGGGTCTACATGACATGAACACTAACAAGTGCTTCAATTCGCATTCTAGACAGCAACGACATCCTCCACAGATTCATGACAAGCGGCACCTACTCCGTAAACCCAGTCCACGACGCCGCAGCCCACAACGGCATCCCAAAAGACGGCGCAAAAGCTCACCCCTCCCTCGTCCAAGAAACCCTCTCTCCAGCCATGGACATCCTCGTAAGCTCCAACTTCGAACGCCTCCTCGCCTGCCTCGCCTTCGAAGTCCACTCCTCCACCCCCAACCCCAGCGTAGAACAAAAACAGCAAATAGGCCGCTCCCAAATAAAGACCTGGCTCAGCGACCTCAAAAAAACCGGCGGTTTCAGAGTAAATGACGCCCTCCTCGCCGCCGCCCAACGCGACTTCCTCTCCTCCCGCATCGACGACGAAGAAACCCTCTCCGCAATCCGCTCCGCCTACTCATCCTTCCACCCCCCCATCTCCCACAGCGAAGGCACAACCGGAAAAACAGGCGGTTACATACTAGACCCCCACTCCGCCATCGGCGTCGCCGCCTCTCTACACTGCATCTCCCACTCCCCCCCACCGGCAGACTACACCATCGCGCTCGCAACAGCACATCCCGCGAAATTTGCAAACGCGGTCGATAAAGCGTTGGCGGGGCAGGAGGGGTATAGCTTTGAGGATGTGCTGCCGCAGGTGTTTAAGGATTTGAAAGATATGCCGAGGAGGGTGGAGGCTGTTGGGAAGGAGGATACGTTTGGGAAGGTTAAGGCGTTGATTTGTGAGAGGGTGCCTGCGAGTGGACAGTAGGGGTTGGAGTTTAAAGTGTTGTGCTATAGACGGAGTAGTAATTTGAAGGGATCGTAAACAACATCGCAAGGTTCAGTTAGTCTCTCTGCGTTGCCGGCTGGCTGCATCATTTGATGGCAACCTCGTAGGCACCTAATATTTGTGAGAAGGCTAGGAACATCGGAGGAGCAATGTGGGTCGCAGTATTTCAAGTGGAGATCGTAGTACCATATATAACATCTAACTCTCCTTTACTATAGCATACACAGCCGCCCAATTGTTGAACAAACGCAAAAGCAGGTCGACTAGTATATGCCCAACGAAAGCAGACGTCAAAAATGTCCAAAAGTCATGTTGACAGCGCCAACAAGGCCAGCAAAACATACACCTCCACCTACTGCAGCATAGCAACCAAACACCTCTCGTAATCGCCACTGGTCTCCGACTGGATCCGGCCTATCAAATCATGCCCGTATCTGACCTTGTACGCACCTTTCACCTGTGCCACATGCGCAGGATTCCAGTGTACTTTAACGACGCGATTCACAAGCAAATCATCATTCGTGCCGACACCAGCCATGGCATGTTCCAAATTGATGGCATCCCGCATAGCCCGGTCCGCTCCGCATCTGACCATTTGGACCAGTGCCTGTTCCATGTGCCCTGCGAACTCGCCGACAAGGACTTTCTCAAGCGACCGACGATATTTGTGCTCGTAGGCTAGGGCAATGGCTCGAATTTGCCCGTCGGAGCGGTTGGTCAGGATTGAGCACACCGTTAGTTGATCGGCTCCAACCTTTGCCTCGGTAGCGCGGTGGATCTCTGAAACGTCTGCATCTACGGACTGTGGGATGACTGGCGCCGAGTCTTCTTGCCGACTGGCAGATAGTATCATCAAGAACATGCGCTCCGTTTTCGCGGAAAGGTCGTCGCGAACATCCTGCTCCAGCGAACGGCGGTAGGTGCGTTGGTAGGTCTGCTTTATCGCATTCATATCGGCGTTCGACCGACCAATCAAAATATCGTTGAGCAATTCTTCGTCTGTCCCAGCTCCTTTGAGGGCTTTGTTAAGACTCCACACATCTTGCTGTAAGGGTCCACGCAAGATTGATAGTAGGCAGAGCTCGAAATGACCACTCACTTCCTTTTCGACATCGGCTTCTAAAATACGATGATGACGTGCTTGGTAGGCTTGTTTCAACGCTGGTATTTCCAGCGGAGGAATGTGCGAAAGGACCCGGATCAATGCGGCTTCGTCCGTACCCAGACCTTTCATCGCTTTCCGGCATGAATCCGCTCGAGCAGACATATCAATTGGTGCTATCTGTCCAGGAACGTAGCCTGGCGAAGGCGGTGTAGGCGCGGTTTGTGGGGCTCCATAGGGCGCTTGAGGGGGAGCACCGTACTGTTGAGGAGGGGGCTGACCATATGGCTGGCTCGGTGGAGGGGCTCCGTACTGCTGTTGCGGAGGGTATTGGCCTCGAGGAGGGGCGCCATATGGCTGTTGCTGATGCGGAGGATAGCCCTGCTGTTGTGGATACGGGCTATGCGAGGGGGCTCCATATGGCGGCTGCTGTGGTGGGGGATACTGCCCTTGTGGTGGTCCCTGTGGTGGTCCCTGCGGTGGTGGATATCCGCCCTGCTGCCCATGCTGTGGTGGGGGATAATGCCCTTGTGGTGGTCCCTGCGGTGGTGGATATCCGCCTTGCTGCCCATAACCTTGAGGAGGGGCAGGGGAGCCGCCATAGCCTTGCTGAGGTGGATAGCCTTGTGATTGCTGGGGGTATCCCTGAGGAGGGTATTGCTGGGGCGGGGACTGCTGATATGCTTCTGCTAACGTGTAAGTGCATGGTAATTGTGGGAGATAAGACTGGCTGACGAGGTGGAGGGGCTCCGTATGTTGGATAAGCGCCTTGATGGGGAGGGTACGACATGGTGCTTCCAGTCACGGCGATTTGTCAGTTGATCGGGCTACCGCCTATCAGGTTTCGCTGAAGAGATGCAGGACTGTGGATGGAGGGTGTTGTAGGATTGTTAACAATGATCGAATGAGGGGGGAATGGAAGAGCGTTCCTGGGGGGTTGGTGCTACTTTGCAACCTTTCGCTGATCCCGTCCTTGATCCGTCGATTTGGGGGAGGGTCTTCTGCCTCTTGAAGCGCGAACGAGCGAGGTACCTGCATCATTGCTGAACTTTGCGGCGGAAGAGGGGACGAAGGATCGAGGCTGAGTCGTGGCGCAGGTCACGGCCTGCCGACGGCTGCCTTACATCTGGATCGCCGATCAATCAGACCCACAACACTTGTCTCTTTGTGATTGAGCGAGGGGAGCATGTCTAACACCTCTACAACGATGACTTAGTGTCCTCAAAATAGGCAAGCAGTAGGTTACGTCTGTATAATTTGGACAATGTTGGAAAGGGCTGTGTTTGCCTTAGCAGAATGTCATCGCTAGTGCGTACCCAACGCCGGTGTATCTAATGGATCGCGGCCCCTTTCTTCCAACAGTTGGCACTAGCTTGGACGTTCCGGACCAATGCTGATAGCCAAACATCATACGCATCTTGGTATCAACACTGAAATGCCACACCCTTTCTCTGAGCCATGTTGTTGCCCCCGCCAGCAAAACCCGTGCCTTCGCTCCTAAGCTCCACCAAGCCTGACCTGATGCCACCCTTGTCTGACTTGGACTTATCATCTCCTTCTTTCGCTGTCACTTTCTGCCCAGACAGATCGGTCTCGCAGACGTAACACATGACTCGCCTTTTCTGCCCTTGGTTTGTAGGGGAAGCATGTGGATCTGGCGGACCTGTATCCGGTGACATGAATTTCGCGGCGCATGGTTTGCATAGGACGTGGCCGCATGGGACGGTAAGGACTGCCTTGATGGTATTTGTAAGGTTCTTGTCGCATGCTGGGCATATGATACCGGGCGCCTCGGTGGATGATTTGGTATTCGGGACGGTCTTGAAATTTATCGAGACCAGAGACTTCAGGAAAAGGTTATGCTTGGTCTCAGGCGCCGATGCAGGGCATAACGGTGACAGCTTCGGCGGTTTGGCATCTTGTTGATTATTTGTAGAGGGTGTAAGGGAAGGGACCCAGAAAGAAGGCAGGGTAGGCTTTCTAGACTGTATGAGTTTAGTAGACGGTTAGGGTATGGAGCTGCGAAAGAATACCTTCTCATCATCGAGCGCCTTCCTCGCTTTTGCTCGTTCTTCCTTTGCACTCTTCAACATCTCATCCTCATCCAGCTCAAATTTTCGTTTTACGCCTCTACCCTCAGCACGCTCCTCCTCTTCACCGTTGCCTTTGGCCAAAGCATTACTCTTCCCAGTAGCCTTGGCAGCTCCCTCGAGGCCCATCATAGTCCTCTCGAACGACTCAATTGCTCTAGCTCTTTCTTCCGTTCCTCTTTCGAGCTCTACCTCCTCCGCCTCCCTGTGCCGGCGCTCATCCTCCTTCTTCAGTCGCTTGATCTCCTTCCCTTGCGCAAGTAGGTTGTTTACCGCGCACTCTCGACAAAAGATGTCACCGTTCGATGCGCAGGCTACCGGGTCTCTCGCTATTTGGAGGCAGAGCTGGCAAGAGGCAAAGGGAAGGAAAGAATCTCGAGAAAGACGAGTGGCTTGGGAGCCCCATGTCGATTTCAGCAGTGAGCGCTCGTGTGAGGTGAAGAAGGCTAGGGAGGTGTTGCGTTTGCCTTGGAAAAAAATCAGTATTGACTCAGGACGACAATCATCGACCTACTATGAGACATTATGGCATATTTGGCACCCTGATCAAGAAGCCGACTTGCCACAGTACCTCAGACGTGTTATTGGCCAGCAAGCTAGTCGCTAGGCCACTTCGGGTTAGCGAGGCTGACTACGTAGCGTGAGGTCGGCAGGTCTAAGTATAAGATCCCGAATTTCACCTAGCTTTCCACTTTATATGCTACATGCATCTTGTCCGAGAGGAGCTTGGAGCGAGAGAGTAGGACGCCGAGGCCGATATGTTGTGAGATCTCTTGATCTTCTCTGTCTATTTATACTTTCCTAAGAGATTATGGGCGTAGCTGCATCAAGGCCCAAATACCTGAGCACTAAGTGAACTTCAGTTTCAATATCATCTCACCGCGAATTTCCTGATGTTACCGATACCTGATCCTCCTGGCATTAACTGATCAATACATCGCTGACGTCTATGACAATTACACCAAAGTCCGCGTTGCCATAAGGAGAACACCGTTCGCTGCTATGAACGGTATATAATCTTCTAAGCCGACTGTAGCTGTTGACAATGTCCACGCCATTGTAATGGTCGAGCCTTCCGATCTGCTGGACGAGCCCGCTCCTTCAAAGTCTATTGGACACCTTGTCCTAGATATCCTGGAGTCAGCCCCGCAACCTATAGCGTGAGACTACCACATTGGTGTCACTCTTAACAGGACGGCAACTGCAATCTCGTGCGTGCTCTATGCTTGCTGATATGAAACAGAAATCTCCAAAACGCCATTGCAGATAGGTACCTCGGCCAAATCGTCGTCTCAGAACTCCACTTTACTCCATGGTAATTACCTCCTTATGTATTCGTACATTATGGGATCTGAGAAGAATAATCCTTCTTGCCTCATCAATGTCTGCTTTGGGGTCCTAAACACACGTCAGCGAGGAGTCTGGATCACAATAAGTCTTCCCAACCTGATCTTCCTGATGACCGAGCAAAGGCGTGAACATATATCACGCTAGTAACAGCACTCAGCAACTCTTGAGGAGCCTCGATATTGGGGTCGCCATCCCCTCCGCCTTCTCTTTGTGAGGTTTGCATGAGAGCAATATATATCTTGAAACATCCAGGCTGGCGAATCACAAGAGAATCAAATACCAAAAACCAATCACTGTTATTACGAAGTAATGGCGCAACGACGCTACCACTGAGAATGTCTGGAACAATTCGAGCCATTGCTAGTCGTCCATCGGCGGATACCAAAGATGCTTGACCCCACAAACTGCCGCTATCCAAGGGTATCTCGCCATTCCCTGAATCCAGACCTTTCAATGTGGCGACCACTGGCGGAAGAGGGTCGTTGGTTCGGATTTCTGATGGCAAATCTCTGTCGACGCCAAATGAGAGGATTCGAGCTGGAAGAGTGGCCAGCGTGCTCTCCTGGTAGGTGCTCAGCTCTGTGTCCTTCGGAGCTGGCAGTGGGAGCAGATATCTGATCTTAGCGCTCCTTGTGAGGTCTAGGCACAAGACTTTGGCTGAATTGTGCTGTTCGAGATCCTCTACCGAAGGCGTCAACAGTGTCTCCGCTTCTGCTTGCCCGTCGGCGCGAAGCTTCGCGAGGATGTACTGAAGTTCTTTCGACTGGGTAAGCTGTTTACCTTGGACTTTGCTCAAGGTCAACAAGTCTTGAACATTTCGGCGTGAGTCCTTCAGTGTCTTGGGTAAGGGGAATAGAACAGCCAAACCATTGGAGCGGCCGTGGGAACGATGTTCACCTGAATAGGAAATCCACCTTACGTCCATGGTTGACTGCAAAGTCAGAGACCTAAGGCTTGATACTAAGTGAAGGGGGAAAGGCTATCCAAGGTTTATATTGGATACAATCGAAGGCTCCGACGAAAGTGAGGCTGGCCCCCATGGATATCACATTATTTCATCGCGTTCACAAGCTATCACGATGATAAAATGGTCAAATCCGTCATTGACAGCGGTCCACCCGTAATGACCAGTGATAGACGCCATTCTGAAAGCGCCAGCATCCATTGAGAAAGAAGTCAAATGTCACTATACACCACTCACCGCCCCGATGTACGAAGACAAGCACGAGAGCTACATCCAACATGAACCACGTTGAGCTGGATGAAATGGCTTCGCCAAACGGTCACCACAATTGCTCGAGTTCACCGAAGTGACTTCGAACCATGGCTGAATGTCAGGCCGTAGAATGGCACTATGGCGCATGTGATATCATCCAACATCACTCACCCGGAACCTTCTTCGTGTGGCTTCGAGAAAGTATAGCAAATGTTGGTGGAAAGATTGAACGATCATGGAGCCTACTTTCGCTACACTGGCGCCAAGCGCTCTGGATGAATAAGACTCCCAATCACCCAATCTAGACCCCGCAAGCCACAGATCTGATGCTATCGAGCTAGGGACCTGAACCAAACATTTCAAATACCAAGAGTGAGGATTCACATGCCCATTGGTTTGGCCTCATAGCCTGACACCCTCCTGGGCTCTGTCAAATACCATCATCCCGTTGGTGATCGTCCCGAACCGATGTTTCGTGTCCGAACTGGTCCGTAAGGCTGGCTTCTGCCTTCTCAGTGCCAACTTATGGCTGTGCGACACACCTAAAAATATCAAGCATTCTATGCAACCCGCCATTCTAGTCGCACTAAGGAAAGCTGCATATGTCAGAGCCGGCACCTTTCTCAACGCAAACACGGCTTATCTTTAATCTCTAAGATATCTCCGAAACAATCCCCACTATCAACGTATAGCTCTACTGTGAGGTCATGGAATGCCCGATCGAGGTTGCTTGAACAACATCGGCTGGCATCGAAGTTGCTCTTTGCACATCTACACTTGTCGGAGGTGTTCGCAATGGCAATGGACACGGGAGTCGTTCTCACTAGCCTTTCAAAGAAAGGCAGGGAATGGCGAGGCAAAATACCAAGACTGGATCCGAAGAGACTGGTAGATTCCGTTCACCGCTCATCAGCTGTTGTTCATCGAGTATCACTTGAGCACATGATTGATTTCGCCGAAGAATCTCGAATTCACAAGTCTTCTCTCAATGATCCTAATGCTTGCCGGCCTCGGCTCCTTTGATCTCAGCCGAATCTTCAGTCCCATCATGACCAGAATAATATTGAATGTGTGACAAGGGATTCTGCATCGTTGTTTTCGCATTTGTCTCCTATTGAAGAGAAGCAATGTGCTGGAATCACCACTTTCAATCGAATGCAACCCTAAGACGGAGGTAAAAGCCGTCTCGGATGGCAAATCCAACCCAGGGTAGCAAGTGTATCGAGATGCCCACACCATTGGTGAAGTGGGTCTTGAATTGCCGTCGATTTCTCGTGGTATGGCTACTCAATCCCCAAGACTGAGGATTGTACTGCATAACAAGACATTGGCTCTGGATGTGTCTACGCCGTCTACCAGACTTGTATTGGGTATACTTATCTGGACAGCGTCAAAATTACTGGCAGGAAGGATTGCAGTTATCAAAAATGACTAGGCTTCTGGAAAGTACTTCGATTGCCAATATCTTCAGATTTATCCCATCTGCCATGTGTGTTCGAAACCCTGCTGGATTCATCCAGTATCATGTCTTTTACGTTTTACTTTCTTCAGAAAGGTAAGTTTGCTGACATCAAACGGCACCAAAGTCATAGGTTGCAAATGTCGAACAATTTGGCAACCGAGTACTTACTCTCAACATTATCCCAAGTCTCTCGACCTGCAAGCACCCCTATCAGCAAATACATATTTCATCACACTGAATTCCCTTGTTTGAGCTGACTTCGCCTCTCCCTCATTTCTCCCAGATCTCACCTATCACAAAATTCCTACACTTCCCACATTCTACCCGCCGAAAAACACAGCATGTACACAACCATAGCCTCCCTCTACAACTTCTCGATACTGTGCTTATCTCACATCGCGCTACAGAATCAAACACATACCCTCCCAAAGGCCGCTATGGACGGCTATTAACCACATGATTAAGCCATCCATCGAAAACCCCTACCAACCCCTTTCATTTACAAATTGCATACCCCATCATCATTAAAGTTAAAGTCCAACATCCATGCTCAAACTCCCACCAATTTTCAATATTCTCCCCATAAAATCCGTGCTCACATCCAATGCATTTGCTATGTCCATAAGCACTGTTTCAGGCATATATCGTCCTATTCCAGCATCAACATCAATAAAATCCACTCAATCTATCATACACATTTCCATCAGCTTTCATACTTCAAATATTACTACTTATCCCAGCACCGCCATACATAACCTCTACTGGAAAGAAAACGTGCGTTGCTTATCTTAAAAAGCGCAGATGTGAATTCGAAGACTGCCGTGTACCCATAACTTGACATGACCTGATCCCTAATCGTTAGTAAGGATAAGACGAACGATTCGAATCTCCTTTTTTATTGTCCCAAGGTGCATTTGCATGGTAGAATAATAGTTGAGATTGTCTAAGGGATGTCGCGCTGGTGATGTGATGGGATGGGATGGGGCGGGTTTTAAGACCGACTGCATTAGGACCGTCACGAGAAGCAAATCGAGAGCTATCTCAAACAAGTCCGACGAGGTTTGAAATTTGATTTTGCAGGAGTAACGTGGATTTCACATAGCTAGTTCCTCTAAATTCCTAGTTCTCTAAATTCCTAGTTATACTGATAGGCATCAAGCATGGTCAACCTTTGCCATGTGCTGGATAGCATCCTTGATCCAACAAGCATCCCATCCTCGCTCAAACTTCACTCTCGAAGAACGAAGTCCATGATGATTCGAAACACCCTGCCAAGGTACCTGCGTGGCAAGCTCCTGCATCGGCTCGTTCACAGCCAGCTCACCCTTGTCTCCAGCTATCTTGTTTGCTTTCGTCGCAGCACTGATCCTTTCATTGACAGTAATCTCTATGTTTAGCGTACTTTTCTCGACGTCAACCCACTCCAGCAGCCGTCGTTGCGCTACAGCTCGTATACTATCGTCACCCTCGCTTGATCTAGGCCGGTAGAAGATATTCCGCCAGGCTGTCTCGTCTGCACCAGGCTGAAAGCACTCGGGCAGCCAGCCTTGACCGACTTTGATGGTTTCAAGGGCGCGCCATGTGCCGAACCAGTCGATTCTCTCATCGGCTAAAGCCTGGACCCAGGGACAGCAGCCTGTGAGGTCGAGCCATTGTAGGCAGTACATTGACTTGCTCAAACGGCGCAGAACAGAGACCGCTTCGCTCCAATCCTGATCCAAGGAGCTGTAGAAATGGCTTGCGCCGTAGCTCACGTTTCCCTGGGGTGTCTTTCTGTATGCTGTCTTCGAGTTGGGTGACATCGAGGGAGCGGGCCAATATGCTAAAGAGAGATGGGTGATAGTCGCTAAATGAGGTGCAATGTCCAGAAGCCCCTTCCATGCTGCAGCACTGTTAGGATGGGCTAGTGAGAGGTGCGTCAAGGAGTCAAAGTGACCCATCGCAGACGGTCCCCGCTTCATCACCTCGGAATCGTCCCAGCTCTCAGGCGTAGTGTCAGGGCCCACATCTGGCAATCCTGCTACCTCTTTCGTGCTGAACAGTGATCTAAGGTCCGAGAGCTTGAGCGGGTGGCCTATGGATGTTGCTAGATCGAGGTGAGTTAGACCTTCGGCTCCTGTTGCGCCTTCGAGGTCGAACTCGTCCTGAATGAGAAAGTCAAGTCCTGCCTTGTCTATGCCGTGGTCGCTATACTGCGCAATATAATGGAGCAACGCTTCTTTGTAGCGGACGAGGATCGTAGGTAGAAAGTATTGGTCGTAGACTCTATGCCAATCCCAGTTTTTTGCAATAGCTTTCAGTGTGGTAGCCACAAGAGATCCATCTTTTGGGACATAAGAGCCGGGTAGGCTCTCGACATGAAAGTCTGTACCCTCTCGATGTGCTGGTATTCTAGCCTTACGCCCCCTTGCCCTGTCCTCATTTCTATTGAGCCAGCTAGCTGGCGCAGCTG
>JAABUW010004766.1_pt1 | contig 18204 bp, 19 predicted proteins | sample 5560081 | NCBI WGS metagenome assembly JAABUW01 (sample SAMN10711882, study PRJNA513363) | rock metagenome | isolation source: Antarctica rocks | place: Antarctica: Victoria Land, Knobhead sud | reverse complement strand
TCGCGCACGCGGCTCGCGCCGACACCGACAAACATCTCGACGAAATCGGAGCCGGAGATAGTGAAGAACGGCACGTTTGCCTCGCCAGCAATGGCGCGGGCCAGCAGCGTCTTGCCGGTGCCCGGCGGACCCACGAGCAGCACGCCCTTGGGGATCTTGCCGCCCAGCCGCTGGAACTTCTGCGGGTCCTTCAGGAACTCGACAATCTCCTGCAGCTCGCCCTTGGCCTCGTCAATGCCGGCCACGTCCTCGAACGTGACCCGACCCTGCTTTTCCGTCAGCATACGGGCACGCGACTTGCCGAAGCCCATCGCACGTCCGCCGCCGGATTGCATCTGCCGCATGAAGAACACCCAAACGCCGACCAGCAGCAGCATAGGCACCCAGCTCAGCAGGATGTGCACCAACTGGTTGTCGCTTTCCTCCGGCTTGGCCTGCACCCGCACACCCTTGTCGGTCAGGCGGCTGACCAGCATCGGGTCTTCCGGCGTAAAGGTCTGGAAGGTTGTTCCGTCGGCGCGGGCGCCGGATACAGTGCGGCCCTGGATCGTCACGTCGCGCACACGGTTGGCGTTCACGTCGTTGACGAAATCGGAGTAAGCGACGCGGTTGTCCACGCGCTGGGCCGCATTGGGTTGAAAGAAGTTGAACAGTGCCACGAGCAGCAGGGCGATTATGACCCAGAGCGCGAGGTTACGGCCGAAATTGCTCATCATATGATCCTGGCGATCCAGTCATCAAACCCGGGTCCTGGGCGCAGCATTGGATCGGACCCGGCCATCCCGTCCCGGCTCAATATGGGCCGGCGCCACCACTCAGACGTGCAGATAGTGTGTCCCTGCCCGCTCCGCATCCCCACACCCGCTACGCCGTGACGAAAGCGGCGGGCGCGATGGGACGTGCAGGCCGGAACCAGACGATGGCACTGCGACAAGCCGCCGCATCAGGATAGCAGAGATGCGGCACGGAAACGATTGCACCATCCCTGCGCAGGGTTGGCAAGGTCTGCAGCAGCGCCGACGGCAGCGCCGAACAGCGCCGCAACCGGGCGGCATCCGGCCCCAAGGGTCCGAGCGTGACGCCATGCATGGTATCGCGACCGGGCGCGGCCTGGAACCGCCCGTCCCAGTACCGGTCCAGGGACACCGCAGGCTCCATCGCCGCTGCCTCCCGGCCCAGCAGCCAACCCGGACCGAGCCGCCCCGCTGGCAACACGCGAGCGCCGTGCAGAGTGCCGTCATAGCTGGTGCTGGCGCGCATGGAGCCTACCAGGCGAGCGACGCCGTCAGACGGCGGCGGATGCGTTGCGCCGGACAAGGCCCATACCAGGGCCGACAAGACCTGCGGGCCAAGACACGCCCGGACATGCGCCACCCCACAGGGATGGATTTCGGCATGGGCCGACAATTCCAAGGCTGCGCGCACCTCAACCGCCGAGCGTGCTGCGCCATGAACCAGCGCCTCCGCCCCTAGCCGCGCGGTCTCGGCCGGGTCGGACAACGGGCCGGCGCGCAGGCGGGCGCGAGGCGTCGCAAGATTCACATTGCTCGGGTCCTCGACCCACCCCACCCCTGCGGATTGCAGGGTCGCCCGCAGCCGGGATGGCTGCATGGTGAGCAGCGGACGCAGCAGCCGGACGGCATCAGCGTGAACAATCGCAGCCATCGCGGACAAACCGGACGCCCCGCTGCCTGCGGCCCGGCGCAGCAGCAGCGTCTCCGCCTGGTCCCGCTCGTGGTGGCCCAGCACCAGGTCAGCCAGTCCCGCGTGACGGCAGGCAGCTTCCAGCAGGGCATAGCGCGCGGTCCGAGCGCGTACGGCCAACGACGGGCCTTGGGACAGATGTGCCCGCAGCAGGCGGGCGGAGACGCCCAGACCGGCCAAGCGTCGCATCGTCAGCCCCGCCTCCTCCGCCGACTCCGGCCGCAAGCCGTGGTCCACGACGCACGCGAACGGGCGCCCCCAACGACGCAGCAGCACCACCAGGGCCATGCTGTCCGCCCCACCCGAAACTGCAACGCCGATCCGGCGGTCTCCAGCAAAGGGGCCGAGCGGCGCCATCAACGCCGCAAATTCTGCTGGGGAGATGGCATCGGTCATCGGTCGTGACCCTTCGCGCTGGCGCCCACGCGGTCCAGCCTGGTTCTGGCGCTGGGCAGCTTGCGGCGCCTGATCAGTTGCGGGCCGGATCGGCGGACGGCCGTGCCTTCGCAACAAGCAAAGTCTTCGGCCGCCGCCGCATGGCACGTTCGAACAGCGAGTAGGTTCGGTTCACGTAGTTGGTCACGCCGCTGATGGCCTCGATATACTCCTCGAGCGCCGGTGTCAGCTCCGCCTCGACCAGCCTGATCTGCCGCTTCGGGTCGTGGCCTTCGAAACGGACGTAGAACCACGGCTGACCACGGGTGAGCACCAGGTCCTGCGATATGTCGTGCCACTCAAACGCCCACATGAGGTGCCGCGGCCAGATATGGATCGGGAACCGCCCGCTGATCATGACCCCCGGCCAGGCCGGGTTGGTGAAGTGCAGGTAGGGGGGAACCTGGTTGATGTAGACAGGGTCGTCGGCGACGAAGACATAGGGCGTGATGAACTGCAGGATCGGCCGGTTCGGGTGGCGCCATTCGGCCCGGCTGATCACCGTCACCATCCCGCCCAGCGCCTTGCTTCGGATCGTGCTGCGCAGCCCGTCCACATTCTCCAGCGCGGGAGGCTTCCCATCCTCAAGCTTGATCCGCAGACGGACGTCTACGGGGCATGGGACGACGAAGTGCCGGGATTCGAAGTCAATCGCTGCCGGGCAGGCCATGATGGACTTTGCGGAGGCCGGCCGCTCACGGCCTCTCTGGAACGGGTGCGGTTCGTCCCAGATCAAGGACGCCTTCTTCTGGGTAATGACCCAACCGACCTCGACGGCCGACCGCAAGCGTCGCCGAGGCGCCAGGCCCCGCAGGCTCGTGAACAGGTTCATCGCCACTGGATGTCTTCGTGTGTGATCCGGGACGCCAATGCCTCACCTCCGGCCCCAGTGCGCAGCGATGCATAGCAACCCAACTCAAGGGCATGGTGCCCCATTCTGCCCAAGGTGGTCAAAGAGGCCCGGGGATAACCTGCCGAAGCCGGGCCTACGCAAGCGGAAGCTTGACAGGGCGACGCGCCCCAATACCTCGAAGGCGGAGTTACTACGAACGTTCGGTGCTGGTTCGTCAGCGGCAGCCCGCACGGTTGCGGACGGTCGCCGCGGCGTCCCGCACTTCGGCGCGAGGTGATGGGAACTCCGTCCGCAGCTTCTCCAGCGTGGCACATGCTGCCGGGCGCTCGCCCAATGCGCTGAGCGAGCCAGCCAGCCCAAGCAGCGCATCCGGCGCGCGGGAGCCATTGCGGGACCGGTTATAGGCGTCATCATACGCAACGGCCGCAGCCTGATAATCGCGCCGGCCGGCCAGCGACTGCGCCAGCAGGAACTGCGCGTCTCCTGCCCGTGGACCCGCGCGGTTGCTGCCCAGCACCTCCCGTGCGGCAGCCTCCGCCGACGGGTAATCGCGCCGGGCCAGGGCGGCGTTGCCTTCCTGCATCGCAAGCTCCGGCGGGCGGCGACCCGGGGTGGCCGGGGCGTCCGGCGGCGGCGGCTGAGGCCGTGGCCCCAGGTCCTGCTGGGGCGGAGCCGGCGTGCTGGGACGTGGCCCGCCGTTCCCCAGCCGGAAGTTCAGGTCGGCGATCTGCTTGGACAGCTCGTCATTCTGCCGCCGCGCCGCATTGGCCTGCTCGTCCATCTGGCCGCGCATCCGGCGCACCGCCTCCTCCATGGACTGCACGCGGTCGAGCAGTTGCGGCGTGAGGTCGTTTCCGCCGCGGTTGGCGTCGCGCGGCGCCGACGCCGCGTAGCTGCCGCGGCCGGCCTGCAACGACTGCAGATCCCGCCGCAGCTCCAGGATTTGGTTCTGCAGCACGATGCCCTCGCGGCTGTCCATCTGCGCCCAGGCCGGCACGGCGGCGCCCGCCGCCAGGAACGCGCTGGCGGCGGTCAGCAGGACGGCACGGCGCATGGCAGGCCCTAGCGGACCGAGGTCGTGGCGTTGCGGTTCTGCGCCCATGCCTGCTCATCCGACCCGACCGCGACCGGACGCTCCTTGCCATAGCTGACGGCCGTCACGCGCGCTGAGGACACCCCATGCGCCACCAGGTAATCCCGCGCCGCATTGGCCCGGCGCTGGCCGAGCGCCAGGTTATATTCGGTCGTCCCACGCTCGTCGCAGTTGCCGCCCATCTGGACTTGGACCTGCGGATACTGCCCGAGCCACGCCGACTGCCGGTCCAAGGTCGTCCGCCCATCGCCGCTGAGCGTCGAGCTGTCGGTGGCAAACAGCACCTTGTCGCCGACGTTCTGGGCCAAGTCCTGCTCGCTGCCAGGCGTCGCGCCGTTGGTGGCCAGGCCAGACGTGCCGCCCGACCCGGCGGAGTTCGCGGCGGCATCGGTCTTGTTGGCGCAGGCGCCGAGCAGCGCCGGCAGCGCCAGAGCGGCTAGGATTGCGGCGGACTTGATGTTGATCAATGGGGGTTCCTCGTTGCGGCGCCCGCGCGAGGGTCGCCAGTGGTGGCGTCACCCGGCGCGATAGGGCCGGCAGGGTCCGGGGTCAAGCCTGCAGGGGGGACCATGCCGGGTCGGACGCGTCGGTCGGCGTGGGCACGGAACGCTCGTTGAAGCCGGTGATGTCAATGGACCGGAGCTGCGAGGAGTAGCCGGCGCCGCCAGCCCCGGCCGCGCTGCTGCGGAAGAACATCAGCACCCGGCCGTTGGGGGCGAAGGTCGGCCCCTCGACCGAGAAGCTTTCGGACAGGATGCGCTCGCCGGAGCCGTCCGGGCGCATGACACCTATGCCGAAGGTGCCGCCGTTGATCCGGGTGAAGGCGATCAGGTCGCCGCGCGGCGACCAGACCGGCGTGGCATACCGCCCGCGGCCGAAGCTGATGCGCCGCACGCCGCCGCCGCCGCCGTCCATGATGTAAAGCTGCTGGTCGCCGCCGCGGTCCGAGTTGAACACGATCTGCGCCCCGTCCGGGCTGAAGCACGGGCTGGTGTCAATCGCGCCGCTGTTGGTGAGCTGCCGGCCGCTCCCACCGCCCGCGCCCGCCGCCACGATGTCCGACCCGGCGCCGCGCGCCACCGACATGACGATCTGGTTGCCGTCCGGGGAATAGCGCGGAGCGAAGGTCATCCCCTCGTATTCCCCCAGCAGCCGCTGCGAGCCGGTGCCGATGTCCAGGGTGTAAACCCGCGGCCGGTTGTTTTGGTAGGACATATAGACGATCTGGTCCTTGGTCGGATGGAACCGGGGCGTCAGCGCCAGCCAGGCGCCGTCGGTCAGATAGCGGTTGTTGGCGCTGTCCTGGTCCATGATCGCCAGGCGCTTGATCCGGCGGTCGCGCGGGCCGGTGCCGGCGATATAGACGATGCGGGTATCGAAGTAGCCCTTCTCGCCCAGCAGGCGCTCATAGATCACGTCGCTGATGATATGGGCGATGCGGCGCCAGTTGGTGCTGGTGGTGGTGTAGGCGGTACCCTGGATCTGCTGGCCCGGCAGCACGTCATACAACCGGAACTCGACCCGTACGGCGTTGCCGCCGCCGTCCACCTTGCCGGTCACCAGCGCCTGCGCGCCGGCGCCCTTCCAGGCCTGGAAGTTGGGGGTGTCGCCGGTGTCGCCGGCGGCTGCGCCGGCAACCGGGCGGAACAGGCCGGACCGCTCAAGGTTGCGGGTGATCACGCCGGCCATGTCGGTGCCGAGCTGGCTGCCGGGGAAGTTAGGGATGCCGATGGGGATGGGCGCGGTGCGGGCGCGGTCCACCGTGATCTCCGGCTGCTGGTTGCCGGCGCCGACGCCTTGGGCGCGGACGGCCAACGGGATCGCCGACACGGCGAGGCTGGCGAGCAGGGTGCGTCGGGCCAGCAGCGCGCTCAGGACGGCACTGGTCGGAGCGGAGGTGGTCATGGCGGCGGTCTCCTTCTCGCCCTTATGGGCGGAACGTGATGGCGGAAGTGTGGAGAGGGCCGGGCAAGGCCGGAGGTGAGGCTGACGCGATCGGGCGTATCGCTTCTCCCTCTCCCTCCGGGAGAGGGTTGGGGTGAGGAAAAGGCCTCAAGAGCCGACTTCGCCGCCGGACAGCAGAAACGGCCCGTTGCCCAAACGTGCGGCGCGTTCGGCCTCCCTCACCCCGGCCCTCTCCCGGTGGGAGAGGGAGCAGAAGCAGCATCGCTCTCATGGCCGAAAGGTGATTTCGAAGGTGTGGACCTGGCCCAGCATTCCGGACGGCAGCGGCAATTGGCTGCATTGCGGGTCCAGGGCGGCGCGCCGGGCACGTTCGGCGAATGCGCGGGCGACGCCGGCGCGGGATGCGTCGGCGCCGGCAAGGTCGGCGATCCTGATGGTTCCATGCTCATCCGTGGTGACGCGCAAGTGCACAACCTGCTTGTCGTAGTCCAGCGCCGCCCTGTCCCCTGTCCAGCACTCCCGCAGGCGGTCGCCGATGGCGCCGCGGGTGGCAGCGCTCAGTTGCGCGTTCTCTACTCCGGATGGGGTCCCGCCTCCAGGTGAGCTGCTCCGGGCCGTTGCGGCCCGCGTGTCGCGCTGACCGGATTGCGCCTGCTGCGAGCGCAGGCGCGACAGCACATCGCCAAGGGTGCTGCTGTTGTCGGCCATCGTGCGTGACGGGGCGGCCCGGCTGGTCGTGCTGTTGCTCGCCTGCCCGGTCACCGATGTCGCCGGGGCTGGCCGGGGCGGTGCGGCGGGAGCGGGCCGGGCAGCCTGCGGCGTGGGAGCGGCCGGCGTCAGTGCCGGCGGTCTCGGAACCGGGAGTGTCGGAGCTGGTGGCGTCGAAGCTGGCGGCAATGGGGCCGGGCGCAGCGGTGCGGGAACAGGTGGCGGGGGCACCGGCGGCGCAGGCGTCAGCGGGCGCGGCTGCGGAACCGGCATCGGGGACGGCGCGGGCGCGACCGGGAGCGACGGCATGGGCGGTGTCAGCGGCGCTGGGAGCGCCCGGGGCACCGGCGGGGCTGGAGCCGGCGGCGGCGGCGGCGGTGGCGGCAGGGCGGCTGGCACAGGCGGCGCCGGTGGAACCGGAGTGGGCGGAGATGACGGTGGCGGTGGCAACGGTTGCGGCGGTTCCGGCAGGGGCTGGTCCGGGGCGGCTTGCTCGGACGGCGGCTGCGGAGATAGTGCCGGCGGCGGCGACGGCGTGGGTGCCGGAGTGGTGCTGCGCTGTGCCGGGCCGGGCGCCACGAATTCGACCTCCACGCTCTTCTCCTCGCCCATATCCGGAATGCGCGCCGGCAAGACCAGCAGCAGCGCTATCAGCAGGGCGGCGTGCAGGACGAGCGAGATCGCGCCGGTGCGGCGCATGGGTCGGGCAAGGGTGGTCATGACGTCAGCCAGGCAAGGTCACCGGCCACATGGTTCCTAGCCGCGCCCCTGCCGGCGCACCCCGGTCGTGGCCGGGGTGGCAGCGGCTGGAGATGCACCGGCACCAGCGCCGCGGGCCGGGGCGGCGGAGGGCGCTGCGGGGGCGGCAGCGGGTCCGCCCGCCTGCTCCGCCAGCAGCGCGACCTTGGTGAAGCCGCCCTGGTTGATGGTTGCCATTATCTCCATGATGCGCCCGTAGCTGATGCCCTTGTCGCCGCGGACATAGATGCGACGGTCGTTCTTGCCGTCGGTGGCCGCCTGCAGGCGCCCGACCAGGTCAGGCAGCGCGGCCTCATTCTCCTGCAGGAACACCTTGCCCTCGGCGTTGACCGACACCGTCACCGGCTCGCTGTCCTGGCTCAGCGGCGCGGCGCTGGCCTTGGGCAGGTCCACGTTGACGCCGGAAGTCATCAACGGCGCCGCGACCATGAACACGATCAGCAGCACGAGCATGACGTCCACCAGCGGCGTGACGTTGATCTCCGCGAGCGGACGGTAGCGTCCCTTGCCCCGCCCATAGTTTCCGATCCCACCCGCCATGGCCTACGCCCGCTCCTCGGATTGCCGGGATAGGATGCCGGCAAACTCGCTGCCGAAGCCCTCCATGCGTGAGGCGAACCGGGACAGGTCCGTGCTGAGCTTGTTGTAGGCCAGCACGGCAGGAATGGCGGCGACGAGGCCGATTGCGGTGGCGAACAGCGCCTCCGCGATGCCCGGCGCCACCACCGACAGGTTGGTGTTGCGGCTGGTGGCGATGGCGGAGAACGACCGCATGATGCCCCACACCGTGCCGAACAGCCCGATGAACGGCGCCGTGCTGCCGACCGAGGCCAGGAACACCATCCAGCGCTCCATCCGGTCCATCTCCCGCTGTACGGTGACGGCCACCGTGCGGTCCACCCGGTCGCGGACGCCGCCGCGGCTCACGTCGGCGCCGGCCACCTGGGCGCTGCGCCGCCATTCGCCCATCGCGGCACCGAACACGGCGGCGACAGGGTGGGTGGGGCGGGCGCCCTCGGACTCATACAGCTCGTCCAGGCTGCCGCCGGACCAAAAGCGGTCCTCGAACTGGGTTGCGGCGCGGTTCACCCGGCGCAGGGTCGCGGTCTTTTCGAACACGATGGCCCACACCCAGACGCTGGCCGCCAGCAGCAGCACCATGACGGTCTTGACCACCAGGTCCGCCTGCAGGAACAGGCTAAGCAGGGACAGGTCGCCGCCTGCCGCCGTCGTATCAACACCGCCCAAACACCCAACTCCTAGCTTAACGCGGCCCGCCACCGGTCCGGGATGCGGGCCGGACGGCCATCGTCTCGGCGCACGCAGGCCAGCTTGACCAGCAGCGAACCTACCTTTTCATCCGCCGCCGTGAACACCTGGCGGACCTCTACGGTCGCGGCCCCAAGCACCCATGGACCCGTGGTGACGGTCAACTCGTCATCCAGCCGGGCGGGCCGCAGATAGTCCATTTCGACGCGATGCACCACGAAGATCAGGCCGTATCCTTCCACGAGTTCGGCATGGGGGACGCCGGCCTGGCGCAGGGCTTCGGTGCGGGCACGTTCGGCGAAGGCGAGGTAACGGGCGTGGTAAACGATGCCGCCGGCGTCGGTGTCCTCGTAATAAACCCGCAGGGTCAGGGTGTAGGGGGTCATCGTTCGCCTGCTCCCTCTCCCTCCGGGAGAGGGTCGGGGTGAGGGAAACGGCCAGCGCGGTCCTGCAATTCGCGGAAACTCCTCCTGCTCAGGCGAGGGACGGTGCCTGCGGCTTCCCTCACCCCAACCCTCTCCCGGAGGGAGAGGGAGCAGCCAACCGTCACTCCGGTTCTCCCAGCAGGTCCAGTTGCGGCTGAGACCGCGGCGCAGCCAGGCCCAGTTGACGCCAGCCTGCCTCGCCCAGCATCCGCCCGCGGCTCGTGCGGAGGATTAGGCCCTCTTGGATCAAGTACGGCTCGATCACGTCTTCCAGCGTGTCCCGCGCCTCCGCCAACGCCGCCGCCAGGGTTTCCACGCCGACCGGGCCGCCGTTGTGGTGCTCGGCGATGCGGCGCAGGTAGCGGCGGTCCATCGCGTCCAGGCCGAGGCGGTCCACCTCCAGCCGGGTCAGCGCGGCGTCGGCCAGCTCCCGCGTCACCGGGGACTGCCCGGCGACGGCGGCGAAGTCCCGCACCCGGCGCAGCAGCCGGCCGGCGATGCGCGGGGTACCGCGCGACCGCCGGGCGATCTCCGACGCGCCCTCGGCCGTCAGGTTGAAGCCCAGCTTCTCGGCGCCGCGGCTGACGATCAACTCCAGCTCCTGCGGCGTGTAGAAGATCAACCGCAGCGGGATGCCGAACCGGTCGCGCAGTGGCGTCGCCAGCAGCCCGGCGCGCGTCGTTGCGCCCACCAGCGTGAAGGCTGACAGGTCTATCCGTACACTGCGCGCTGCTGGGCCCTCACCGATGATGAGGTCGAGCTGGAAATCTTCCATCGCGGGATACAACACTTCCTCGATGGCGGGCTGCAGGCGGTGGATCTCGTCAATGAACAGCACGTCGCGCGGCTGCAGGTTGGTCAGGATTGCGGCGAGGTCGCCGGCCCGCTGGATCACCGGGCCGCTGGTGGCGCGGAAGCCGACGCCCAGCTCCCGCGCGACGATCTGGGCCAGCGTCGTCTTGCCCAGGCCCGGCGGGCCGTGCAGCAGGACATGGTCCAGCGCCTCGCCCCGGCCGCGAGCGGCTTGGATGAAGATGCGCAGGTTCTCGCGGCTGGCCTTCTGGCCGATGAACTCCGCAAGCGTCTGCGGGCGCAGGCTGGCCTCGCCGGCGTCCTCATCTATGCGGGACGGAGTGATGTCTCGGTCGTCACTCATAAGCAGGCCGTCGGAGGGCGGATAAGCGCAGCGCCATCCGCCAAGGGAAAGGGCGAGCTTGCGGTTTGGCGGAAGGCGCTGCGCTTCTCCGCCCTACGCGTTTGAACGCCCGTCATTTGATCGCCAGTTCCTGCAGGCTTTCGCGGATGACCTGTCCGACGGCCGCGTCCTCGCCCAACCGCTCCAGCACGCGCATGACGATGGGATACGCCTCCGCCCGGCGGTATCCGAGGTTGGCCAGGGCCGAGATCGCGTCCGCCTCCGGCCCCGCCGCAGGGAGGGCGATGGTGATGCTGGTCCCGGTCGGCATCGCGCCGGCCTTGTCGCGCAGCTCCGACAGCAGGCGTATGGCCAGCTTGGCGCCGACGCCGGGCGCACGGGTCAGGCTCGCCTTGTCTCCGGCGGCGATGGCGTTGATGATGTCGGCTGGCGACAGGGCGGACAGGATGTTCAGGGCCACCTTGGCGCCCACGCCCTGGACCGTCAACAGCAGGCGGAACCATTCGCGCTCCGCCGGGTCGCTGAAGCCGTAGAGCGTGATGGCGTCCTCGCGCACCTGCGTTTCGATCAGCACGCGCTGGGCGCCGGCAGCGGCGGCCAGGGCGGACAGCGTGCGGGTGCTGGCCTGCACCAGGTAGCCGACGCCGTTCACGTCCACAATGCAGCGGTCGGCCTCCACCGCCTCCACCCGGCCTAGCAGCATGGCAATCATAAACCCACCCTCATGCCCCTGCCGTCATGCCATGATGGTCCCGGACATGACCCGCAACCGGCTGGCGCGGTGGTGGGCGTGGCAGATGGCAACGGCGAGCGCATCGGCGGCGTCGGCCCGGCGGATCGTCGCGCCGGGTAGCAGGCGGCGGACCATGAGGGCGACCTGCTCCTTGCTGGCGCCGCCGGTGCCAACGACGGCCTGCTTCACCCCCATTGCGCCATACTCGGCAACCGTGATGCCGGCCAGCGCCGGCGCCAGCAGCGCGACGCCGCGGGCATAGCCAAGCTTGAGCGTCGCGGTGCCGTTGCGGTTGACGTAGGTTTCCTCCACCGCAGCCTCGTCCGGGCGGTGCTCCTGGAACAGCAGGGTCAGGGCGTCGTGCAGGAACTTCAGGCGGTGGGGGACGGAGTGGGTGTTGTCGGTGGCGATCACGCCATCCGCCACATGGCGCAAGCGGTTGCCGTGCACGTCTATGACGCCCCAGCCGGTGAAGCGCAGGCCGGGATCTATGCCCATCAGGCGTGCCATCAGACAGAAAACCTGCTGCTCCCTCTCCCTCCGGGAGAGGGCTGGGGTGAGGGAAAGGCCACGCAGAGCGCTGCCGGACAATGAAGCGCGCAAGCGGTACACCGGCCTGCGCTTGCAGCTTCCCTCACCCCGGCCCTCTCCCGGAGGGAGAGGGAGAAGGACGCATCTCTCACGCCGAGAGCGCCTGCATGACGTCGTCGGGGATGTCGAAGTTGGCATAGACGTTCTGCACGTCGTCGCTGTCCTCCAGCGCGTCTATCAGCTTCAGCAAGCTGGCCGCGCGCTCCTCGTCCAGGGTGATGGAGGTCGAGGGGCGCCAGTCCAGCTTGGCGGATGCGGGCGGGCCGAATCGGGCCTCCAGCGCATCGCTCACGGCGAAGAAGTCGTCCACCGCGCAGGTCACCTCATGCCCATCCGGGCCGCTGGCGGCGTCATCGGCGCCCGCCTCGATGGCGGCCTCCAGCATGGCATCCGCGGTGGCGGCCTTAACGGGATACTCAATCACGCCCAAGCGGCTGAACATGAAGCTGACCGAGTTCGTCTCGCCCAAGGCGCCCCCATGCTTGTTGAACGCCGCGCGCACGTCGGAGGCGGTGCGGTTGCGGTTGTCGGTCAGGGTTTCCACGATCACGGCGACTCCGGCAGGTCCATAACCTTCATAGCGAACCTCCGTGTAGTCGTCCCCACCGCCGGCGCCGGTCGCCTTCTTGACCGCGCGCTCGATGGTGTCACGCGGCATGTTGGATTCGCGGGCGGCGGACATGGCGGCGCGCAAGCGAGGGTTGAACGCCGGGTCGGGCAGGCCCTGGCGGGCGCTGACGGTGATCTCGCGGATCAGCTTGGCGAACTGCCGGGCGCGCTTGGCATCCTGCGCGCCCTTGCGGTGCATGATGTTCTTGAATTGGCTGTGGCCAGCCATGGGCGGGGTTCCGTTTATCTGGTGTGCCGAAGGCTCCTTCTAGCAGGCCGGCATCACCTGGGACAGCCGCCCGCCTTGGCGCACCGGCTCGGCGCTGACGGCTAGGCCGGTCGCGTCGTCCGTCACGACGAACAGGCCGCATAGGGTGGCCGGCCCTTCGGCCGGACCCAGCCGCTCGCCGGGCACCTTGCGCCAGAACCGGGCGGCGCTGCCCTCCTTGGCCATGCCGATCACGCTGTCATAGTCGCCGCACATGCCGGCATCGGACTGGTAGGCGGTGCCGCCCGCCAGCACCTGGTGATCGCCGGTCGGCACGTGGGTGTGGGTGCCGACCACAAGCGAGACCGAGCCGTCGAAGCTGTGGGCATAGGCCAGCTTCTCGCTCGTGGCCTCGGCATGGAAGTCGCACACGATGGCGGCGATGCTGGCGCCGAGCTTGTAGCGGGACAGCAGCTCCGCCGTGCCGCGGAACGGGCAGTCCAGCGCATCCATGAACAGCCGGCCCATCGCGTTGAGCACAAGCGCTTTGCGCCCATCCTGCAGGGTGACGGCCATCGACCCTGCCCCCGGCGTGCCCGGCGGGAAGTTGAGCGGGCGCACGATCCGTGGCTGCTGCGCGATGTAGGGGATCAGCTCCTTGCGGTCCCAGGCGTGGTTGCCGAGCGTGATCGCGTCGGCGCCGGCGGCCAGGATCGCCTCCGCCATGTCGGGCGCCAGGCCGAAGCCGTGGCTGGCGTTCTCGCCATTGACCACGACCAAGTCGGCTCGCAGGTCGGCGCGTAATTTGGGCAGGCCGGCGGCGACGGCATCGCGACCGGAACGGCCGACGACGTCGCCCAGGAACAGGATTCTCATTCAGGATAGTCCGCTTTCAACAGGGCGCGTAGCGCCGGTATATGGCATGGCGTCGCGCCACGTCAGCTTGCAGGGTGGGGGAAAGAAGACTGTGATGGATCAGCTTACCCTTTGACGTGGGAACCCCTTGATGACCGCGATTCTCAACGTCCAGTTCACCGACGCGCAAGCGGCTGCAGGCGACCTTACCGCGTCTGCCATAAGCACCGCGGTCAACGCTGCCTTCTCCACGTGGCTGCAGCGCTTCGACTACACCGCCGGGAGCTACACGATCAACGTCGCCTTCGGGTCCTCAATACCAGACGTTGTGTTGAGCGGGGACGCCTACGTGCGGACCGGCACGTTCACGAGCAACGGGCTTGCCACAACCCTACCCGGAACGCCGATCGTTTCAACCTTGTTTGGCCTGGACGTTGCAGCACGCAACGGCGTGTCGCCGGCTGCGTCGGCACTGACGCTCACGGTCAATCCGGCGTTCCTCGCGACCGGCGCAAACCTGACCGGACCGCTTGAGCGTGAGTTTGAGCACGCGCTGGGTGTGCGATCCTCTCGCGGCACCGCTCCACTACAACCCGTACCGGTGGGGAGCATCAGCGTTTATGACAGCAGTGTCAGTGGCATAGAATCAGGGTCATCAACCAGGCCGCCTTCGCTGCCGTTGTTCTTCAACGGCGCCAACGCCGCGATCGCGTTCCAAGCGGCGGGTGGCAGGGGCATTCTCTTGTTAACGCTTTCGGACGGAGCGACCACCGCCATCGCCGGCGGGATAGCGGTGAACACGTCTGTCATGGCCGGCGCTGCGTCGCAGCTCCAACCGCTGGATGTGGCGCTGCTGCGGGACGTCGGCCTGCCGGCACTGAGCGACCAGGAACTAACGGAGCACCAGATCGCTCGGCTTTACTTCGGTGCGTTTGGACGTGTTGCGGACGGGTCCGGACTGGTCGCGGCATATCAGGTGCTCCAGTCTGCCCCGGCGGCCCTGGCGGGCATCGCTGCCGGGCTGGTATCTTCTGCGGAGTTCTCCAACCGCTACGGTTCTCTGTCAGAGGCGGACTATGTCCGGACAATATACCAGAATATCTTTGGCCGGGCTGTGAACGCCACGCTGCTGGGCAGCATCACGTCTTATCTCGCCGGGCCGGGTCAGGGTTTAGGCGGCCGGGGCGCTGTTCTGTCCGCGCTCACCGAAACGGACGAGGCCCGGGGGCGCCTGTCCGACAACGCGAATGTCACATACTCCGGCACGGCAGAGGCGCAGGTCGCCCGGTTGTATGACACCGCATTCGGCAGGGCCGCCGACCCCGGTGGCTTCGCCCAATACACCCGCGCGGTCATCAACGGGTTCACGCTCCGGCAGGCCGCGCTCGCGTTCCTAGGGTCGGGCGAGTTCACGACCCGCTACGGTGCATCCCCGTCCGACCAGGCATTGGTGGATGGGCTGTATCAAAACACCCTAGGCCGTGCGCCGGACGCAGCCGGGGAGGCGCAGTACTTGCGAGCGCTAGCCTCGGGCATGTTCGACCGTGCGGACCTGGTTGTGGCGTTTTCCGAAAGCAGTGAGCACATCGGCCTTATGGCCCAGCGTGCGGGCGCACGCGACGCGGCCGGGCTGTTTCTGAATACCCAGACGCCGCTTGGACTCATTCCTGTGCTGAGCGGCACGGCATCCTATCCGACCGGCGCCTCTAGCGGCTGAACCAGGTAAGGCCCAGTTCGGTCGCCACGGCATCAAGCGGGACGTCGTACGGGCCTGACGGCACCTCCGCCACCCGTTGCGCGGCATAAGCGCAACCGATGGTGCGGCTGCCCGGCAGCGCCGCCAGCGTCCGGTCATAGTAGCCGCCGCCATAGCCCAGCCGCCGGCCCTGCCCGTCCCAGGCCAGCAGCGGTACTAGCAGCAGGTCGGGGACTCCCGGCTCGCCTATGGGGCGGACGGTGCCGAAACGCTCGAGCTGTAGAGTGTCGCCGGGGCGCCAGCGGCGGAATGTGAGCGGTTGGCCGCGGGGTGGGGTAACCGGAAGCAGGATGAGATGGCCGCTTGTGTGCAAGGCGTGCAGCAAGGGGCAGATGTCTATTTCCTTGTCCATCGGCCAAAAGCCGGCAACGGATTGCCCGGGCTGGAGCGGGGCATCGCGCAGAATATGCTCGGCCAAGCGCGCGCCCAGCGCCGGGTCCTGGGTGGCGCGCAATGCAAGCATTGTACGGCGCAGGGCTTTTTTGGAGTCTGTCATGCGGTGGGTGTGTGCTGCCCTGCTTCCCTCACCCCGGCCCTCTCCCGGAGGGAAAGGGGGCAAACGCCTGACTTTGCAATGGGTGGAGCCGCCCTGGCCGTTGGCGTCTCACCCTCCCAAGGCCTGCTTGCGCAGGTGGGCGCCGGGTACCATGACCACGGTCATGGCAGCGCCAGCTCCCGGGAGAGTGCTTATTGGCCCTGGGGGTGAAGTGCCTGACGCACCGGGCAGCCCCACACCGATACTTAGGCCTGCTCCATCGCCGCCGCAATGCCTTCCGCCCGTTCCGCAAGCTGCGTCAGGCGCGTCGGCTCCAACGCGGGCGGCAGCGGACCTTGGCCTGGTGTGTGGCCCGGCGCGGGGTGGAGACGGTCCTGGGCGTCGGCAAGCTCCGCCCCCATGTCGTGCAGCTCGTCCGCCATGAGCAAGGCAGCCAGCACCAGCAGGCGGCTTTCGCCGCTTTGGGTACCCAGCGCCTTGATGCGGGTCATCCGCTCCTCGACCGCGCCGGCCATTGCGCGCAGGTGGCTCTCCTGCCCGTCCTCACAGCCAACTGTGTAAGCATAGCCATTGATCTTAAGGCTGACCTGGGCCATGGGCGTGTTCCTCCTCGTCCAGCGCTTCGCGCAGTTGCAGGATCAAGCTGTCCAGCCGGGCAACCAGCGCGGGATCGGCAGCAGCCGCCGGCGGTGCAGGCGGAGGTGCGGGCGGCCTCGCTGCCAGCCAGGCAATCCGCTCCAGCGCGGCTTCCAGGCGTGCGGCGGAGTCGGTCGGGCTGCTGTCCGTCATGCTGCGTTGTGTCATCCCTACGTCGTGGCGCTGCTTTGCCGGTTGAAGTTTTCGCGTGCAACCGCTTGAAGGTCAAGCATGACCCTGCCGCCGGCTGTCATTATCCACGGGCTGCCCCATGCCTTGTCGGTGCTTGCGGCAGCCCGTCCGGTGACGCTGCTGTCGGCACCGGGGGCTGCGTGCTACGCCGGGTGCGGATGGTGGCGCGCGGTGATTGCGGCGGCGCTGGCGGCGCATCCCGGCGCAGCCGCCGCGGACATGCTGGACTGCGGCGATTCGCCAGGCCGGGCATTGGAGGCGCTATCCGTCCGGTGCCGGCTGATCGTGCTGCATCCCAGCCCGGCCTGGCCCGACATCGCCGGGCGCGCCGAGTCGTGCGGCGCACGGCTATTGGCCGCTGCTCCGCCCGCCCTGGATATGGGATGGCGCGGAGAGGACCGGCGGCTCGTGGCATGGCTCGGCACATAGGCTGGAAGCTTCTAGGGCGATCATGCCGCCCGTGACAGCGGCGGGACCATCGGTTAAGCCGCCCCGCGTGCCGGCGGCGACCGGCTCAGGAGTGCTGCATGCGGATCACGCCAGCCATCAATGCCGTCCTTCATCCACCTGTCCGGGGGCTTTGGCGCCGGGGCCAAGCATACTGGCGCCCTGATGCACGTGCAGGCTGAGGGCTGATCGTGGCCGAAGCCAGGATGGCCGGCGATCCCTGCCGGCTCTACCTCATCACGCCTACCAGCGCCGGGCCGGCGTTTGCCGACCCGCTCGCGCGGGCGCTGGACGCAGGCGACGTGGCAGCGGTGCAATTGCGGCTCAAGGATGCAGCGGACGATCAGTGGCGGCGGGCGATTGATGCGCTGCGTCCAGTGGCGCAGTCGCGGGGCGTCGCGTTCCTGCTGAACGACCGGGCCGACCTGGTGTCGGCTGCAGGCTGCGACGGCGTCCATGTCGGCCAGGAGGATACGCCAGCCTCGGAGGCCCGGCGGCTGATCGGGCCTGACTTGACGTTGGGCGTGACCTGCCACGACAGCCGGGACCTGGCGATGCTGGCCGGGGAAGCAGGAGCGGATTACGTCGCCTTCGGCGCGTTCTTTCCGACGGCAACCAAGGATGCGCCGACCAGGGCAGATCCGGATATCCTGGCGTGGTGGAGCGACCTCATGGAGTTGCCCTGCGTCGCCATCGGCGGCATCACCGCGGAGAACTGCGCGCCGCTGGTAACCGCCGGCGCCAGTTTCCTGGCCGTTGTGGGCGCGGTGTGGGGCCACCCCGACGGTCCCGCCGCCGGTGTGCGCGCGATGAACGCCGCCATCGCTGCCGTCCCCCCTCCCCCGCTTCCTGGGACGGCCGTCCTTGGAGCTTGATGGGTCCAAGTAGCCGCGGGATGCAGGTTTCCGCGCCACGCTGGCTGGCTTGGAATAACCACGCAGCCCAGCCGCGGGAAGACTGCGGGGAACAACTGGTCTGGCCGGTGGGTTCAAGGTCAGCATCGGAACGGGCGGCATTGCGAAGTGCGGCGTTGATGTTTGGGGCACTGAGGGCAACCGGCAATGGCTGCCGAGCTACCTGGGACTCCGCCGAACCCGTCAGTTCATTGCGCCAGAGCCGCCGCGCAGTCCGGTCGCAGTAATGACGTTGCTTTAACTAAGCAGGCTTCCCCGGCCTGTCGCACGGATGGTAATGTAGGGCTATCGTTGGCGTTTGCTGGGTAGGGGTCATGGCGGGTCGGTCTCCTTTGGTTGCGACGGCTGAGCAGGACGCTGAGTTGCGGGCGCTGTCGCGCTCTGACATACGTGGCGAGGCGGACCGGTCGCGTGCGATCCTGCTGACCTTGCAGGGCTGGACCAGCCTGGAGGTAGCCGA
>JAABUW010004764.1_pt1 | contig 18205 bp, 17 predicted proteins | sample 5560081 | NCBI WGS metagenome assembly JAABUW01 (sample SAMN10711882, study PRJNA513363) | rock metagenome | isolation source: Antarctica rocks | place: Antarctica: Victoria Land, Knobhead sud | reverse complement strand
GGGACGGACGTGACGCAGCGATCGTCATCGACGCAGCGTCGCTCGACGGGGTTCGTTCAGCTCCAACGATGCCTGCTGTCGAGTCCCGCGGCCCTACTTCCAGGTCAGCTGTGCGGCTCAGCCGTGCTTGCCTGATGGTGGGTACGTCAACCGTCACAAGAAACCGTCGATGGACGGGAGGAGTTCACCCGCCGTCGCCTTCCTCCAGGTACACCCGTGCCGCGTACGCCTCGAGCGCCTTCTCACAACCGTCCAGAGCGTCCAGGGCGGGTTGGCGTTTCGGTGCGCCGAACACGTCCCGCTCCCGCACCTTCGCGCACCAGTTCCGCAGCTTCACCAATTCGACCTCGTTCTCCTCCAGCTCGCCGAAGGTGAAATGCGCTGCTCCGTATTCCTTTTCCAGCCCGGTATGAAAGTCGACGCACTTGTCCAAGATCTCCTCGTACTCACCGTCGCGGGCCGCCTGGAACAACGCTGCGACGTCCTGTCCACCGACGACCGGCGTACAGGACAGCAGCATCGCAGTCCCTTGCATTTCACCGATCTCGTGACGCAACCGGCGCAACGCCCGTTCAGCCCCCTCCCCCGCCGGCAACACCGCCGCAGAATTCTGCAGATACACCGCGCCCAACGACTTCAACCGGCGCCAGACCGCCGCCCTCAGCCGGGTGGGCTCCGAGGGAACCCGGTACACCAGCAGCAACCACACCCCGGCCCGCTCATCAGCACCGACCGCATCGGCCACCGCGGCGTCGTCAGCATCACTCACCTGGCACATCCCGCCCGCTCCTGCAGCTGCACCCGCCCCGAACCCCCACCGGTCGAAGGACTCACCGGGGCGAACGCGTCGCCCGCCGGATACTCAACGGCAACGCAATCACCACCACCGCGGGCAGCAGCCACCACAACGGAACGGTGCTCGCCCGGGCCAGGAAAAACGTCGCAGCCAACGCCAAGGCGACACCCAGCGCAATCCGCCAGTCGTCGCCAATGACGAAGTCGTACCAGAACGCACCGAACGCTTTGAGCTGCTTCACATCACACTCCGGATTCGGCATTGACGGCGACCGCAGCAGCCTCGTCGCGGGGCGGCGCAGAGCGACGGAACAACGCCACCAACGCCAGCGCGAACACCGCGATCGCCGGAATCAGCACCAACAGAGCAGCGTCGGCGCCCGGCCACCGAGCACCGGCGCCCTCACCACCCCAGAAGAGCCCGAAAGCGGTCAGCATGATCCCGACGATGAACTTCATGCTGTTCTCCGGCACCCGCGACAACGGAGCACGAATCGCGAACCCGACCGCGGTTACCAGCAGGACCGCGGCGAGCGCCGCCAACGCCGCCAGCGGGATGTCGTGCTGGTTGCTGCCGAAGGTCAACGCGATGAAGACGACCTCCAAACCCTCCAACACCACACCCTTGAACGCCAACGTGAACGCGTACCAATCCTGGACAAATCCGCGGCCCCGCCCCTGCGCGGTCTCCGCAGCAGCCAGCTCCCGCCGAAAGATCTCCGCCTCGTCGTGCAGAGCCTTGTGCCCGCTGGCCCGCAGGATCGCCTTGCGCAACCACTGCAACCCGAAGATCAGGAGCAGTCCCCCGACGAACAGCCGCAAGCCACCAAGGGGGATCACCGAGATCGCCGGACCGAGCACCGCAACCACCACCGCCAGGACTACCAGTCCGGCCACCAGCCCGGTGATCGCCGAACGCCAGTCCCGGGCCGTCCCGGCGGCCAGGATGATCGTCAACGCCTCGACAGCCTCCACGATGCAGGCCAAAAACACCGCCAGGAACAACGCCGAACCACTCACGGACAGGACTCCTTCGATAGGCCAGACCACCAATATCGCCGTCTGTTCGTTCAAATGCTAACAGCGGTTAGTTAGGGCAGCTCGCGGGCTGTTCGAGGCGGCCGCACAAGCGGCGGTAATCATCGCCTCTGTGCGCTGCGGTCTGTCTGCAGCGGGGCGGCCCGTCTCGGCTCGGGTATCGCCGCGGCGCCATCCATCGGCACCCTGTCGGCCTGTTCGTCGGGGTAGGCAAGACAGTGGTCTGGGTCGAGCCGCAGCTGAACCTGACCTCCCCGTGGGTAGGCGGTCGGTGAGTGGACGGCGCTGACGAAACCGGCGGCGCAGTGCACCACGTGGTCGTAGCCGCGGCCACGGTAGGCAACGTCGGTGACGGTGGCGGGCAGGGCGTCGGGGGTCGACATGTGTTGCCCGGCAATGACTGCTGGCGTCAGGCTGGTGGCGGCGGGGCGGATCAGCAGCCGGACTCCCCGATTTTCACCCAGGGGGCCGATGCCGCGGGCGTCGATGCTGTGATGACCGATCCGCACGCGGACCCGATCGCTGGTCAGAGAGGTTGCGGTGGCGGTGCATTCGCCGGCGATGCCGGTGAATCTGGCGATGGCCGGTGTCGCCGGCTGCTGGTAGAGCTGTTCGGGGGTGGCCAGTTGCAGGAGATGGCCATTTTGAAGGACGCCGATCTTGTCGGCCAGGGCGAACGCTTCGGCCTGGTCGTGGGTGATGTAAACGGCGGTCGCCCCGCTCTCCCGGGTCAGGGTGGCGATCTCTACCCGTAGCCGCTCCCGGAGGTCGGCATCGAGGTTGGACAGCGGTTCGTCGAACAGCAGCAGCCGCGGTTCGGCCACGATCGCCCGGGCCAGGCCGACCCTCTGTTGCTCACCGCCGGAGAGTTGGTGGGGATAGCGGTGCAGGTGATTTGCCAGCCCGACCCGTTCCAGTGCCTCCCCGATGCGCCGGTGACGTTCGGCGGCAGAATGCCGTCGCCGCCGTAGGGCGTAGCCGACATTGCCGGCGACACTCAGGTGCGGCCACAGCGCGTAGTCCTGGAAGACCATGGCCAGATCGCGGTGCTCGGAGGCGACCTGGCGTCGTCCGTCGCTGACGGTGCGGCCGGAGAGGGCGATCTGGCCGGAATCGAGGGTCTCCACGCCGGCCAGGCTGCGGATCAGCGTTGACTTGCCTGAACCGGACGGGCCGAGCAGGACCAGGAATTCTCCCGGTTGGGCTTCGAAGTGGACCCCGGCCAGCGCCGCTACGGGGCCGTAGTTCTTGCGGGCGTCGCTGACCAGCAGGTGGTGTCCGGTTGCCGCGTCACCAGCGTTGCCGTCGCGGGCGGGGGTCATCGGACTCCTCCGGTGAGTCGCCATCCGGCCGGGCTGATCAGTCGGAAGATCAACGACAGCGACCCGACCACGGCCAGAGCGAACACGATGGCCAGCACCTCCATCGCGGTGCCCCCGCCGAAATCGTAGTTGGCCAGTGCCTTGGTAATACCGATCGCGATCGGCGGATTCCCGGGTGGGTAGAGCAACTGCGAGACCGGCAACTCCAGCAGGGTCCCAGCGAAGGTCAGGATCCAGGCAGCCAGGATGGGCCTGGCCAGCAGCGGCAGCACAGTACTGAGCCATGCACGCAGCGGACCGGAGCCGTGCACCCGCGCGGCCTCGGTCATGGACTCCTGCAGTTGACCGACGCTGCCGACCAACACCCGAGTGGTGGAGGGCAGCGACGTCGCCAGATACCCCAACAGCAGCAGCGCCGAAGTCCCGTAGAGGTGAACGCCCAGCCGGTTGGTCAGCGGAAGGTTGTAGGTGAAGATGTAACCGGCCGCGAACACGATGCCCGGCAACGCCACCGCTGTTAGCAGCAGCAGATCCAGCAGCCGCGCACTGATCCGGGTGCCTCTGGTGGCCAGCAGTCGGGCGGCCACCACACCGACCAGCGCGGCGAAGGTCGCGGTCAGGACAGCCATCTCGGCGGAGAACACCAACGGTTGCCGCAGGCTCGGGTCAGAAAGCACCCTGCCGTAGTTGCTCAGACTCCAGCGATGATCGCCGATCAACGAGCCCAACCCGTTGATCAACGACGCCGACACCGCCCCGAAAGCGGGCACCCCGAGGCCGATCACGCCGACCCCGATCAGGGCGGCAAGCGCGAAAACTCTTTGCCCTGCGGTGACCTGATGCCGACGGGCCGGGCGGGTCCGACCGCCCAGCACCCGGAAGCTGCGACCCCGCAGCGCCCGGGACTGGGCGAACAGGGCGATACCGGCCAACGCCATCAGCACCCACCCGACCGCCGCGGCGACCGGGAAGTTGACCGGGAAACTGTCGATGGCGTTGTACAGCGTGAAGGTGGCAACCGGGAAGTGCGCGTCGTTGGCCAGGGTGGCTGCGACACCGAAGTCACTGACCGACTCGGCGAACACGATCGCGATCGCAGACCAGCACGCAGGGGCGATCAGCGCAACCACGATCTTCGCAGCGGATCGTGCAGTGCCCCCGTGCACCCGGGCGGCGGATTCGAATTCATCGCCCAATCCGCGCAACGCCCCCGCCAGGGCCAGATAGGCAAACGGAACACCCTTGATCGCCAACACCGCGATCACCCCGACCGGCCCGTAAAACAGCTGCCGCGGACCGGCCGCCGGCACACCCAACAGTTCAAGCACGCCAGCGGGTTCCAGCAGTCGCTCCCAACCCAGGGCGATGAGGTAGGACGGGGCCAGCAACAACGCGAACATCGAACCCGACCACACTCGTCGGCCTGGCAGGTCGGTGCGCAAAACCGCCCACGCCACTGCTCCGCCGACGACGGTGGCGATGAGTCCGGCGCAGATCGCCACCATCAGCGAGTTGAGGATCCCTTGCAACAGGTTTCCGGTCAGCGCACCCCGGAACCCCTCAAGGGTGAACCAGGCCGGACCCTGGCTGAACAGTCGTGGGCTAAACGCCACCAGCAGGAACAGCAGGATCGGCAGGACCAGGATCGCGACGATCAGCAACCAAAACAGGATCCACGGGCCACCACGTAGCGCCGATAGGCGCAGCCGAACATCCCGACGACGCCGATCCATCGGTGCTACCGGCTGGACCGCCGGTGGGGACTGCTGCGCGGTGGCCACCGGTCTACTTGATGGTGGAATCGAAGAAGGAGTTGAACTGACCTTCCAACGGACCCCAAAAATATGGGTCGATGGTCTGATAGGCCGACGGGAAGGCCGGCAACGCCGGCAACGCGGTCACCCCCGGAACCACCGGCCAGAACAGCGAGTCACCTTTCGGATCACCGGTTTGCATCACCTTCTGCCCGGCTGCGGACAGCACGTACTCGATAAACTTCTTGGCCTCCGCCTGCACCGCGGCGGGCGCGGCCTTGTCAATACCGATCACTCCCGGCAACACCGTGGACTTCGGCAGGTACAGGACCTTCGCGTTGAACTGCGCTGTCCTGGGAGCGGTCGCGACCTCACCCTGCGCCGCGGAACTCTGAATCAGCCCATAATTGATCACGCCGGTCTCCAAGGCGTGCAAAGTGTCACCGTTGGTCGGCGATACGTGCAAACCGTTGGCCTTCAGCTTCTGCAAGTAGCTTTCCCCGGCCGCCACCCCGCCGGACTTGCCGCCCAGCTGATTCATCAGACCGGCGATCAACGGAAACGTCGGGCCGGACTGCGACGGATCGTTCATCCCCACCTTCCCCTTATAGGCAGCACCCAGCAGATCCTCATACGTCGCCGGAACCGAGGTAGTCCTGGCGCTGTTGTAGATCAACGCAGGCACCACCGTCGTGCTCACCGGCACATAGGAATGGTTCTTCGGCACCAACGCCTGCCCGACGGCATTGAGCGACGCGGACGGCGTGTAGGGCAGCAGCTGCCCCTGAGCGTCCAGCGCAGCGAATGCGGTATCGCCGTCCACCCAGAGCACACCCCACTGCGGATTGCTCTTCTCCGCCGCGATCTTGGTCAACAACGGGCCGGTGCTGTCATCCACCAGCTTCACCGGAATCCCCGTTGCCGCCGTGAAAGCCTTCGCCACCGGACTGTCATAACCCTGCGCCGAATACACCACCAACGGCACCACCGGACCCGAATGCGCCACCGACCCGGTAACCACCCCCGACGCGGACTGGCTCGCCGCCGAGCCAACCGGCCCTGCGGCGGAACTCGACGCCCCCCCGGAGGATGCGCTGATCGCCCCAGACGCGCGGGCCGACGTACTGCTGCCCGCCGCCGCCGTCGACGCGGGGCCACCGGCCGTCGATGCGGTCGACGAGCAGGCCGCCAGAGCCAGCACGGCGGCGCTGACCACCGCGATCAGATTGACCCCGCGGAAGGTACGCACAGGACGCATTTCGACTCCTCAGATAACGGGGGTGACAGGTGGGCCTAACAGCTGTTACAGATCCTGGGAGGTCCGTCTGACCGCACAGCACCATCCGGGAAACGTGCGGATGAACACTGCGCAACAGCAATGAGTTCCAGGCCGCCCGCAGCAGTTCAGACCGCAGCCATCCCCGTTCAACTAGGCACATCACCATCGGAAGGTGACTCTGGCAAACCTGATCCGCCGACTGACCCAGCGACTGCGCCAACAGCAGCGACACAGAAGTCAGTGGGAGCGGGACTGCGCCCACGACGGCACCGGCCACCTGTGCCTACCCCGCTGCGTCGCCGCACAGATCCGATAGGCCTCTTTGATCGGACACCATCCACCACAAGCTCAGGGCCGCCGGGGGAGGGGCCGTCCACAATGTGTTCGGTGCGGGCATGGGATGTAAAACTTCGGTGCAGTCGCTGCTTCACCGGCGGCAGCCGTAGTTAACCCGTCGAGCTGACATTCGTTGGACCCGGGCCGGGTCTTCAGGAGTCCAGCGTCAGCCGGTGAAGAGCCCTGAACCCCGGGCTCCTAGAGTGATCGATGGTGTGTCGTGTGAGGGCCGCCGCTCGCGACCGGCGACGATCAGCTTCCTGTATGTCGCACGCCTCCTGTGATGGAGGTGACGCACGAGATGGTTGGCGAGTGTGCCTATGACGGTGGACGAGAGGCAGTCGGGGTGGTCGCACCACCTAGGTTCTGGCCGGTGACCAGAAATACGAGTCGGCGAGATACGGCGACCGCGTGGTCGGCGAATCGTTCGTAGAAGCGGCCGAGCATCGCCGTGTCCACTGCCGGTCCGACCCCGCCGGTCCAGTCGGGGGCCAGTAGTGCGGTGAACAACTGCTGCTGGAGGTCGTCCATCAGATCGTCTTGGGTTTCCAGACTGATTGCCAGTTCGACGTTGCGGTCCCGCAGGACGATTTCCGTTTGATTGGCCAGGTGCACGCCAACGTTGCCCATCCGTTCGATGAGTGGTCGTACCGAGATTGGGACGGCGTGGGTGGGATGCCGACGTTGGGCGGCTTTGGCGACGTGGATGGCCAGGGCGCCCATCCGCTGCAGGTCGGCCACGATCCACAAAGCGGTGACCACCGCGCGTAGGTCTGTGGCTACTGGTGCTTGCAGCACCAGGAGTTCCGTGGCCACGGCTTCGGTGTTCGCCCGCATCTGGTCGAGTTCGGTGTCGGTGGCGATGACTTGTTCGGCCAAGGACAGATTGGCCTCAAGGAGAGCGTCGGTGGCGTCGCGCATGGTGCCGCTAACAACCCGGCACATACGTGCTCCTTGCGCTGCGAGGTCGTCCAGTCGCATGTGGTAGGTCTGCCTTGTGGATGCCATGTCGTCCGTCCCAGGAGTGCTGGTGATTGGATCATCGGAGCCTCGACTCGGGCGTACCAAGTTGTCGCGAGGTCAGCACAGTGAGGGTGCGAGGCGGTAGCCGACTCCTCGGACGGTGCGGATCATGTGTCCGTGCTGCGGGTCGTCGCCCAGCTTGAGTCTGATGCGGTTGATGTGGACGGTGACGGTGTTGGTGCTGGTGGGTCCGTGCCAGACGGCGGTGCTGATTTCTTCTGCGCTGGCGACGGAGCCGGCACGCCGGATGAGGTACGCCAGCAGGTCGAGTTCTCGGGCGGTCAGTCTGACTTCTTCGCCGCGCAGACGCACTTCGTAGCGCTGCAGATCTACCTTCAGCGGGCCGGCGAGGAGGATGTGGTTGTTCCCGGTCTCATTATCTGAGGTCTTTTCGCTGCGGCTGACACTGGTCACTGCACTGCCTTTCTCTGCGGTCCGAGCGGGTTGCTGCCGAGTCCACAGCGCTGTGACCGGCCCGGATCACGCCGATGACTTCACTCAGCCGAATCGACCGGAGATGTAGTCCTCAGTAGCCTTCACCGTCGGGTTGGAGAAAATTTTGCTCGTCTCGCCGATCTCGATGAGCCTGCCGGGTTCACCGATTCCAGAGAGGTTGAAGAACGCTGTCTGGTCGCTGACCCGGGCTGCCTGCTGCATGTTGTGGGTGACGATGACGATCGTGTACTTGACCTTGAGTTCGCTGATCAGCTCCTCGATGGCCAGCGTGGAGATCGGGTCCAACGCCGAGCACGGCTCGTCCATCAACAACACGTCGGGCTCAACTGCGATGGAGCGGGCGATGCACAGCCGTTGCTGCTGTCCACCCGAAAGACCCCCGCCGGGCTTGTCGAGTCGGTCTTTGACCTCAGACCACAGGTTCGCACCCCGCAGCGACCGCTCTGCAGTCTCCTCGAGGAGCTTGCGGTTGCGCATGCCTTGGAGTTTCAACCCGGCCACTACGTTGTCCTTGATCGACATCGTGGGAAACGGGTTGGGCCGTTGAAACACCATCCCGATGGTCCGACGCACCGAGACAGGATCGACGCCCGGGGCGTAGATGTCGGCGCCGTCGAGCTTGACACTGCCCTTGGCGTACGCGCCGGCAATCACTTCGTGCATCCGGTTCAGGGTCCGCAAGACGGTGGACTTCCCGCAGCCCGAAGGCCCGATGAGGGCCGTCACGGTGCGCGGGGGCACCTCCATGCTGACGGAGGCGACGGCTTGGAATTTGCCGTAGTAGATGTTCAGGTCGTCGATATCAATTCGTTTGGACATGGTCTCGTTCCTCGGAGGTCAATTTTTGGGGGCGGTGAGCTTGGCTGCCACCGCGGCCAGGACGTTGAGCAGCGCGATCACCAGGATGAGGGTGAGTGCGGCGCCCCAGACGCGCAGTTGCCCGGCGGGTTGGGGGTTGCCCAGCTCGGTGTAGATGAGCAGGGGCAGCGAGGCCATGTTGCCGTTGAGGATGTTGAAGTTGATGGAGGTGCTGTAGCCGACCAGGACCAGCACCGGCGCGGTTTCGCCCATGACCCGGGCCAAGGCCAGCAGGATGCCGCTGATGATCCCCGACAGGGCTGAGGGCAGCACGATGCGCAGGATGGTGGTCCATTTGGCGATTCCGAGTGCGTAGGAAGCCTCCCTGAGGTCTTCCGGGACCAGGCGCAGCATTTCCTCGGTGGACCGGATGACCACCGGCAGCATGAGGAGCACCAGGGCAAGCGACACGGCGAATGCGCTCTGCTGGAATCCGAAGGTGGCGATCCAGATGGCGAAGATGAAAAGAGCCGCGACGATCGAGGGCACCCCGGCCAGCACGTCCACCATGAAGGTGGTGATCTTGGCCAAGGGTCCCCGGCCGTATTCGACCAGGTAGATAGCGGTCATCAGGCCCAGCGGGATGGCGATGATCGCCGCGACGAAGGATTGGACCAACGTGCCGTACAGGGCGTGGTAGACACCGCCACTGAACTGTTCCGGTAGGACGCCTTGCAGTGAGTGGGTCCACCAGGTCGACGACACGACCGCTGTGATCCCTTTGGCGATGACGGTGTAAAGCACCCACAGCAGCGGTATCAACGCGATGAGGAACGCCGCGGTGACCAGGACCCTGGCGATGACGTTCCGGGTTCGGCGGCGGCTGCTGATCTGGGTGAATGGACTTGCCGGCCGGAAGCGAACCGAGGTGGAGGTGGTGCTCATCCGTTGACCTTCCCGCCGGCGACCGACCTGGCGATTCCGTTGACGACGAAGGTGAGGGCGAACAGCACCAATCCGGCGGCGATGTAGGCACCGGTCGGCAGCGGGGCGGAAAATTCGGCGGCGGCGGAGGCGATCTTGGACGCGAACGTGTAGCCGCCGTCGAACAGGGTCCACGTCGCAGCCGACGCCGAGGTACGCAGGATGATCAAGACGGCGACGGTTTCGCCGAGGGCGCGGCCCAGGCCCAGCATCGAGGCGGCGATGGTGCCGCTGCGACCGAACGGGAGGACGGTCATCCGGACGACTTCCCATTTGGTCGCGCCCAAAGCTTGGGCCGCCTCGATCTGGCTGCCTGGCGTCTGCCGGTAGACCTCCCGGGTCACGGAGGTGATGATCGGCAGGATCATCACGGCCAGCACGATACCGGCGGTGAAGATGTTGCCGCCGCCGCTGAACGAGACGTTGCCGGACTTGAACAGCGGAAACCAGCCAAGATGGGCATTGAGGAACCCGGTCAGCCCCTCCAACCTGGGCGCGAGGATGAAGATCCCCCACAGGCCGAACACGATGGACGGCACGGCGGCGAGCAGGTCGATGACACTGCCGAACCACCGCGACAACCGTTTCGGTGCGTAGTGGGTCAAAAAGATCGCGATGGCGATGGAGGTGGGGACGGCCAGCAGCAGTGCGAACGCCGAGCTGAGCACAGTCACCGTGAGCAGGTCGCGGATCCCGAATTGCAGGTCGGTGGCGTCGTCGGTGAGGAACGCCCGGCTGGTGAAGAAGTTGACCTTGTCCACCCGCAGCGACGGCACCGCCTTGATCAGCAGAAAGACTGCGATCAAGACGATGAAGGCGACCAAGATGATCCCGGATCCGACGGCCAGGCTCCGGAAGACTCGCTCGCCGACTCGGCTCGGGGGCTTGCGCGGTCCGGTCGGTGAGGGATCACGCTGATGTGGAGTTGGCATGGGCGTATTTCTCCCCGGCCCCGAGCCTGTCGTCAAGGACGACAGGCTCGGGGTGGAGACGCCAGGTTCACTGGTCATCTTCGTCCGGGACTAGGAGATCGCAGCGATAGCAGTAGCCAGCTTGGACTGGAACGCGGCGGGCAGCGGGATGTAGCCGTTGTCGCCGAGTCCGACCTGGCCGCCGGTGATGGTGGACTCCAGGAACGCCTTCACCGCTTTGCCGGTGTCGGCGTCGGCGTACTTGGAGCAGACGATCTCGTAGGTGGCCAGCACGATCGGGTAGGCCCCGGTCGCGGTCGGCTTGTAGAACGTCGAGGTGTCCAGGACCAGGTCGTTGCCGCTGCCCTTGACCTTCGCGCCTTCGATGGTCTTGCCGACCGTGGCGGGGGTGATGGAAACTGGGTCCGGCCCGGCGGAGGTGATGATTTGCACCTCGTTCAGCTTCTGCGCCTGGGCGAAGGACCACTCGTTGTAGGTGACGGAGCCTTTGGTGCCCTTGATGGCGGCCGAGGTTCCCTGGTTGCCCTTGGCGCCTTCACCGACACCGCCGGCGAAGGTCTTGCCGGCACCCTGGGTCCACGCCCCGCTGGAGGCGCCCATCAGGTACTTCTGGAAGTTGTCAGTCGTGCCGGACTGATCGCTGCGGAACACGACGTTGATCTTCTCCGACGGCAACGTGGTACCCGGGTTGAGCTTGGCGATCGCCGCATCATTCCAAGTTGTGATGCCACCGTTGAAGATCTTCGCGGCGGTCGGGCCGTCCAGGACCAGCTTGGTGACACCGGAGACGTTGTAGGTGATCGCGATCGGACCAAACACCACCGGCAGATCCCACGCCGGGCTGCCGCACTTGGCGGCGGCCTTGGCGACCTCACCCTTCGAGGCGCTCAGCGGCGAATCAGATCCGCCGAAGTCGGTCTGTCCGCCCAGGAACTCGCTGACACCCGCGCCCGAGCCATTCGAGGTGTAGTTGAGGATGTAACCGGGGCAAGCCTTCTCATACGCAGCGACGAACCTGGTCATGGCATTGGACTGGGCGGTGGACCCGCTGGCCTTCAACGCCTTCTTCCCCGCGCACGTCACCGATACGGCCGGAACTGATCCGGAGGTTACTGCACTGCTCGACGCGCCTGCGCTACCCGAAGTCATCGGGCCGCCGGAGTGCATCGCACCCGAGGTCATCGCGCCGCCGGAGTGCATCGCACCCGAGGTCATCGCGCCCCCGGAGTGCATCGCACCCGAGGTCATCGCGCCCCCGGAGTGCATCGCACCCGAGGTCATCGCGCCGCCGGAGTGCATCGCACCAGAGGTCATCGCACTGCTGGCGGATGCGCTGGGGGCATTGCTGGGTGCAGCGGCGCTGGAGGCGCTGCTGGGGGAAGCGTTGTTGTTGCTTCCGCACGCGGCCAGCAACGCAACGCACACCGTCATGACGCCGGCGGCAATGCTCGTTCTTTTCAAACTCACCTGGTTCTCCTCCGAGGAGATTTCGTGATCGGCCCGTAGTTGCGGGGATCCCGTGATGTCGACAGGCGGATCACCCCTGCCGGGCCGCGCTTTCGCCGCCTCGGGGAGCCTATAAAGGCATCGGTGAACGATCTCATCTCATTGAGTGAACGGAGAATGAACTGTTCTGATCTCAAGCGAGGACCACCCTCAGGTTTCATCGCGGTATGACCGACTGTCGCCGACAGATCACCGAGGGTTAGCGTTGTAGAGCTGGCTCTACAACTTGCTGTTGTCACGACGGGGCTGACGGTGTGACGTTCTTGTCGGCGGCTCATCCCAGTCCCATCCCGGAAGGGATCCCAGGGCGGTAACGCGTCGCGCGGTCAAGCGGCCGGCTGCGTGGCGTTTGTGCTGGCGGACCACCCACTCCCCCAGTGGGAAACCTTCATAGCGAAGTGTCCGGGCAAGACGGGTATGCCCTGAGGTGAGCAGGTAGCGGCTCAGGAGATCGAACCCGATCTGCCAGGCATTATCTCGTGGGGACCATTGCCAGCCGGGCAAGGCTTCGAGAGCCCTGACTTTCAGGCTGGGCAGCGTCCCCGCCTTGAAGCTCCGGCGGCACTGGGCCACCCAGCTGCCCAGCGCGACATCGCCGATGCGGATGTGTTGAGGGACTTCGGCAGTTCCGTGGTCATGAAGGTAGGTCAGAAGTGTTTCGTATCCGCTGCGCCACAGTTCCTCGCTGGCTGCCCATCGCCAGCCGGGTAGTGCCTGCAGCTCGGCTTCCTGTTCAGCGGTGAGGGAACCGGCCCGATGGTCCTCCCGTTGACGGATGACCCAGTGACCTAGGGCGAAGTCGCCGTGGGTCGCCGCGGCGGGGATGTCGGCGGTGCCGTGAGCTGTCACATGGTGCTGCAGCGTGGCCAGTCCCCTTTCCCATCGGGGCGACTCCGACCACTCCCAACCGCCCACCTCTTCCAGCAGGGCAGTCCGCTCGGCTGACAGCGTTCCTGCGGCGTAGGCGGATCGTTGCAGACTGACCCACACTCCGATCCGGTGCCCTGAGATGACCGCATCAACCGGGATGGCGGCGGCACTGTGTATCGAGGTGTACCTGTGCAGTCTGAGCAGCGATCGGTGCCAATCGTGAGCTGCGCCGCCGTTCCAGGTCCACCCTGGCTGTTTCTCCAACGCTGCGACCTGTTCGGCGGGGAGTTGGGACGCCCAGTAGCGCTCCCGGCACGAGTGCACCCATTGACCCAGCTGCATCCCCTTGGACCTGGCCTGTGCGGGCACGTCGGCGGTGCGTCGAACCGCGACGTAGTGCTCGAGGGCAGTCAGCCCACGGTTCCAGTCGTCGGCGTCGATCGCGCGCGCTTCCACCGCTGCAGGCGCTCCCTCCGTTTGGCTCATCGGTCCAGTGGACATCAGCAACCACGGGCCTGCCCGGAACGGTAGGCCGAATAGGCCAGTATGAGCCGGCTCATACCCCGAATTCTTTGGGTGCTGTTCATCGCCTGTTGCCCTGTTACTAGCCGCCGGTTCGGTCTCCGGAGCCCGCCAATTCGTAGAGTCAGTGACAGCCCGCTCCAGCGTCGATGTGTCAACCATCCGACGGAGCGGCTCCACCTTCAGCAGAGAGGTCACTTTCCATGACGGACAAGAACTTGCGTTGGGTAGCCCGCGCAGCTCTCATTCCCTGCAGCGTGATGTTGGCGGGACTGACCGGGGGGCCGGCCCACGCCGCAACCACCATGTCAGCAACCTCCCCGACGGTCTTCGCGCCGGCACCTTCTGGGGCCGTCAAACCCGACGACATCACCATGCTCGACGGTCTGCTGTATCTGACCTATCAGAACAACGCAGGACCGGACGGGTCCCCGACGGGCAGCCACAGCACGGTGGTTACCCTCGATAGCACCGGCCATGCAGGTCACATCTGGTCCATCGCCGGCCGCGTGGACGGATTGACAGCTGACCCCACTCATCACCGGGTGCTGGCCACCGCCAATGAAGACCTGAATTCAACCCTTTACGCCATCACCCCCGGGGACAAGACGCCCACTCACTACACCTACAACCCCGACCCGGCACAGAAGGGAACCGATGGGTCCAACGGTGGCACCGACTCCATATCGATCGCCGCCGACGGCTCCATCTACCTGGCCCACTCCAACCCGGACCCCGCCCTCCCAGCCCCCAACGACGCCCCCGCGCTGTACCGGGCGACCCTCTCCGGCAGCACCGCATCCTTGACTCCGGTATTCGGTGTGAACGACCAGGCCTCCGTCATCAACCCCGCCGCCGGCGCACCAACGACGACGAAAATGTCGTTGACCGATCCCGACTCCAACCGGATCATCGCCGTGGCCGGCCAGCCCACGCTGGTCCAGGACGCCCAAGCCGACAGCAAACTGGTCTTCGTGTCGGACCTGACAGCGGCGACGCCAACCCTCAAACAGCTCAACCTGCACAACGCCACCGGTGCGGCGGCCGTCACCCCGCAACTGGATGACCTCGAGCAGATCACCGGTCCCGGCACCCTGTACATCGCCGACCAAGGCTCGGGCGTCATCTACGCCCTTGACACCGCCACCATGACCCCCGGAACAATCGTGGTGTCCCAACCGAAACCAGCCAAAGGTGACTTGGCCAACCGCGCCGGCGTCGGCACACTCAATCCCGCCACTGGAATCGTCACACCCATGCTGACCGCTCTGCAAAGCCCGAAGGGGCTGCTGTTCGTACCCGCTGCCGCATCGACTTCTCCCGCTGGTGTCACTCCACCGCAAGCTGTCGACTCGGGCCGCGCAGATCCCGGAACGCGCAACACCGCACTGATCCTCTCCGGCTCGACGCTGGTGGGCATCGCCGCAGCGGCCGCTCTGATCATCACCGCGCGCCGACGAACCCCACGCCGCTGACAGCCGGCATCGTGCATAACCACGGCTGCATCGTGACTGCCTGCCACGGAGCGCGATGACATCGAAACATTTGCACAGGCACCGGCCCCACAGGGCCGGTGCCATGTGCTGCCTCGCGTTGGCCGCCAGCGGCGCAATCTTTCTGACCGCAGGACTTACCGACCGTTCCCCACCGCAGCCAGCTCCACTTCCACCAGCCGCCTCAACACCAGCGGACGCCAGGCCCGGGTCAGCAGACTCAGGCGTCCCACCGACGCCGACACCCGAAGCCGAAGTGCCCGAAGGGGTATCACCGTCGGCCGCAAATCGGTCACCGCGCGATCCGTCCAGCACCCACCCGAACCTTTCACCGGCCAACCACTCCCAGTCGATTCCCGCCATCTCGGCCGGTCCGAACACGCTATCCATACCGGTGCTGGCACAACAGGGCATCGCCATCACGGCAGCCACTGAAACCAGCGACCGCACCCTGGAACCACCCGCCGACGTGCACACCGTCGGAATCTGGACACCCGGTGCGCCGTTGGCCGCCACCGACGGCACCACCGACATCGTCGGTCACGTCAACTACGCCGGCCAAGGACCCGGAGCACTCCACGACATCGCCGAGTTGCGCCCAGGCGACCGCCTCTACACCACCGACAATCGCGGCTACACCACGGGCTGGACCGTGACGACCGTGGTAGCCCGCAGTAAGAACACCGGCGTCGACGCCACCGCCTTCCCCGGACCCGCAGGCCCACGACAACTCGTCCTGATCACCTGCGGCGGGACGTTCGACCCCAACGCCGACAGTTACCTGGACAACGTCTACATCCGCGCCCGACCCACGTCGCCCAACTGAGCCGAGGCAGCCAGACTCGATGGCCCGACGACACGATCGAAAGGATTGAATCGTGCACTCACGGGATCAACGGTTTTCAGCAACTGTTACGCAGCAGATGGTGCCCGCCGCTTGACAGCAATCAACGTGGGATGTCTGCTAATTCTGAATAGCCCCTTTATCGGTCGGTGCGCGCTGTCTGACCTTCTTGTAATGCTCAACGGCGAGGCGGCTTGCTCGCCACACTCCGTCCGAGTCCTGCTGGGTAACCAGGCGTCCGCGCCGAGCAGCTTGGCGCAACGCCTCGTAGGTCAGCTCGGCATCTTCCATCGAACGCAACGGAACGAATCTGGCCGGGCCGGCAATGTTGGGGACGACGAAACGGTGCAGGTTCTCGATTACCGACCGAGCGAGCTGCTCCGCCAGCCGGCCCGGATCACCCTTGTCACATTGGTCCAACGCCTGCAGGTATTTGTCCCTGTCTCGCTTGAAGATGATGGCGGGCGGAAAACCGAGGCGAACCAAGACCAGGTTGAGCAGAAGCCGGCCGGTACGGCCGTTGCCGTCGATGAACGGGTGGATACGTTCAAACCGGTTGTGAATCAGCGCCAGGCGGATAGGCAGGTCTCGCGGCGGAATAGATCCGGAACCGACGGCATCACCAAACTCCGATACCTCCTCAACCCACGTGATGATCTGCGGCATGATGTCCGGCCACGGCGGCGGTGTCATGCCACCGGAAAACGGATGAATGTCGTGTTCCCGAAAGCCGGGCGCTTCCCGGTCCGTCGCCTCCGGATGCGGAGCCACCGCCCACACCGGCTCCAACGCTCTGCGGTACGATGCGCGACTCGTTGCACGTCTTGGACGTCATTCTCGGCCGGGACGGCGGGCCACCGCCGGAGATGATCGCCACCGACACCGCGGCGTACTCCGACATCGTGTTTGGGTTGTTCCGGCTGCTGGGTTACCAATTCAGCCCCCGGCTGGCGGATCTGCCCGATCAGCGGCTCTGGCGGCTCACTCTGCCCGGCGCACCCCGGGTCGACTACGTGCCGATGAACGCCGTTGCCCGTCACCATCTGTCGTTCCAGAAGATCCGCACCCAGTGGCCGGACATGCTCCGCGTCGCCGGGTCCCTACACACCGGCACCGTCGCCGGCTACGAGCTACTGCGGATGCTCGGCCGCGACGGGAACCCCACACCGCTGGGTGCGGCGTTCGCCGAATACGGGCGGGTCGCGAAAACCCTTCACCTGCTGGCGATGTGCGACCCCGATGACGAAACCTACCGCCGGTCGGTGCATGTCCAGCTGACCGTCCAGGAATCGCGGCACCGTCTGGCCCGCAAGATCTTCCACGGGTCCCGAGGTGAAATCCGCAAACGCTACCGGGAAGGGCAGGAAGACCAGCTGGCTTCGCTGGGTCTTGTCCTCAACGCCGTCGTGCTGTGGAACACCCGCTACATCGATGCTGCGCTGATAGCCCTGCAAGAGCAGGGCTATCTGGTCAACGACCAGGACGCCGCCCGGTTGTCGCCGTTGATCGACGCCCACCTCAACGTGCATGGCCGCTACACCTTCACCCAACCCACCAACGACGGGCTGCGACCGCTCCGCGACCTGGCCGAGCCGCTGGAAGAGGACTACCTCCCCGACGGAACCCCACTCCCGGCCCCGCGGGTCGAAGTCATCTAGCCTGTCGGGAAGTAGCGTGTCATCAGCGGCCACGTTGACCAATAAGATCCTCGACACGAGCACAACCCACAGAGAGCCGATCTTCGGCATGTTCGCCCTGATGGCGCAGTACGAAGCCGGTTTTTGGTCCGGGAGCGCACCCAGGCCGGGCTGATCGCGACCCGCAGTCAAGGACATTCGGGGGGCAAGTCGAAGATGACTTCCGATCTGATTGGCACAGCTCGACGAACGTACGACGGCCGCCGATTCACCATGGCCCAGTCGCGACATCCTGCGCTGTCATCCCCGATGACCATCTGTCGGAACATCTGCACGGATAAGGCCACGCCGGGCCCGGCGACGTGACGGCGCGTCATGACGGCTTCGCTGCGGTGCTGCGGTTGCCCGGGTATCGCCGGCTGTGGGGGGCCCGCACGGTCAGCCAGGTCGGCGACGTCATGCAGTTCACCACGTTAGGGCTCGTGATGCAATAACGTCGTTTTCTGGGATCTGATCGGCTACGGTTCTGCTATGGCGGAGCTGGTGGACTCGGTGGCGCGACGGTATGCGGTGCTGCGTCCGCATCTGAACGAGTTCCAGCGGCGACTGTGGCTCG
>JAABUW010004756.1_pt1 | contig 18224 bp, 35 predicted proteins | sample 5560081 | NCBI WGS metagenome assembly JAABUW01 (sample SAMN10711882, study PRJNA513363) | rock metagenome | isolation source: Antarctica rocks | place: Antarctica: Victoria Land, Knobhead sud | reverse complement strand
CGCTGAATTTCCAACACTTCCAATGCTGGGCATTATGATGGATTCCAACAGGGGTCTTCATGCTGGAATTCCAGGGCTACCAGCAGTGGAATCCAGCTTGACCAATTTTCCGACCAAGTTGGCAGCACGACCGTCATCGTCTCACGCGATCTGCGCCACTGCGTCACTCTCACAGCTGTCACGGTATCTTGATACTATTCCTTGCAATCACGGCAGCAACAGCACCGTTGAGCCTGGTTTTCGTAAATCTACGAATGGCGCTCCAGACGCAATGCTGATCTAGCAGCAAGCTTGGCTCCCTCGTGATCGCAGCATGGATGTGACCCAGAGACCTCATTCTTGAACTCAAATTACTTGCCGCGTGATGGGCGTAATGCACTTCATAGAGGCCAGCAGCGGCGCGAAGCTTGCGCTGCATGATCTGGGCGGCGGCGGCCCGAAGACGCTGCTCATTTTGCACGCCAACGGCTTCTGCGGCAGGGCGTACCTGCCGCTGGCACGGGCGCTGCACGAGCAGTTCCACTGCTACGCGCTGGACATGCGCGGCCACGGCGACTCCGCCCACACCGCGCTACACCCGGTGCGGCGGCACGCCTAATAAATTTGTCTGCGCATGGCGAAGATATATGGAGGTTTGACATCAGATCGATGGGCTGCCTCTGTATCCCCCGATTGTCGCGCTCTTGTGATGCACAGACGTGTCTGGCATGGTTGACAGGTGGCGGGGGCGGGCATGGGCCTGAATGCTGTGCGGCTGCCGCCCACGGCACTGCTGCAGCAGACCGACTGCCTGGTGGAGGACGCATACGCAGCCGTCAGGTTCTTGAAGGGCGAAGGTAAGCCAGAAGACGCAGGCTGATAGGGCTTGCCGGAGGTGGAACTTTCAAGGGCAGATGACGCACAGCATCTGGCCTACTAAGACGGGCCTGCAACTCTTGACGGACCAGGATCACTGTCTCATGCAGCCAGGAGTCGTGCCGAATTTCTTTGAAAGGGTGAAATCACATCTGCAAGGACATGAGTACAGCAATTATTTCCCGCAGTGCATCTCTTCGGCCACTCGCTCGGCGGCATGCTGGCGCTGGTGGCAGAGGCCCGGCGGCCGGGCACCTTTGTCTCCATGTACGTCTTCGAGCCCAACGTCGGCGAGTGGTGCGCTTCCTTTCCATGTTCTGTTCAGTGTTTTCTGTGTTTGGTGGCCCCTCTTTTAATCAGCCGCTCTTGCTTGCAAGGCTCGCAAATATGTGCACCAGTCCCTGGTCGGCATATGCACACTTCGATAAGGCAAGACAGATCTCATGGTTTCGACGCGATCTGGGACCGGCATCAGGCATGACCGAGCACAGGGCTTTGAAGAGCTCCATTGAAGAACCCCCACATGATCGTCTTTGCTGCACCTTCCACAGGCACTCGTCGCCGCAAAGGGTGCCGGAGCTGCTGTCCAGCATGGCGATGCGGCGGCGCGCGCGCTTTGACAGCAAGGTGTGCCTCATCGGGCTCATCTTCCCACATTCAAATGTTCGCAACCAGATTATATTTGACTCGGACTGATGTGACGCCTTACCAGCAGATGAGAGGCTGGTGTCGTAGGTTTATCATATTCCATTGCCCCAGGCCGCAGCCGTCGCGTCGTGGGTCACGAAGGTGCCCTTCAGCAGCTTTGACGCCGAGGCGCTGCAGCTTTACGCTGAGCACGGGCTCCGCAGCCTGCCAGGTGTGGCACTCTCCCGTTTCATCTGTGCTCTCACAGATCCCTGCTGCTGTTGCTGCTTCCATGCGTTTGCGGGTGCTCCTTCCTGCAGGCTGCTGCGACAATCATGAGGCACCTGCAAGTTCGGCTGCGCAGACATGCACCACTTTCTGAAGTGCAATTATCCACAGCCAACCTCACAGCTCATGTAGTCTTTCTCTGATCCCTCTCTCCTGATCTGCATCCTGCATCTCCCCGTGTAAGGGAGATTTGTATCACCTTCGTGTGTTTGTACCGGCAGCGGGTGGCGTGACGCTGGGGTGCGAAGCGTCGACCGCAGAGGGCTGGATGTGCCCTGCTGGTGGAGCCGCCTTTGTGTCCAAACATTCCGTTTGTGCACCTTCATATCCGTTCTCATGTGTTTTGGTGCAGAGGGCGGCGCGACTCTGGCGTGCGAAGCGCCGACCGCTGAGGCGTGGATGTACCTGCTGGTGGAGCCGCTAATGGCTGAGGCCTTCGAGCGGCTTCCCAGCATCGGGTGCGCGGTGACCATTGCGTGCGGCGGCGGCGGGCAGCCGACGGACTTCCTTCACGAAATCGCTCCGGCGGCGGCGGCGCGGCTGCCCAAGGGCCGCTTGAAGAGGTGTGTATGGTCTAGGAGTGACGCGCATGACGCCAATGCAGCATGCCGGTTCAGTGGTTCAAACGATGGTGTTGTGCTTTGCATACGCAGGCTGACGGTTCTGGGCTCAATCTGCGGGTCTGCTTCCTCGCAGGTTTGATGGACTGCATCACTTCGGGCCGCTGGAGCGGCCATGGCTTGTGGCAGAGGACCTGCTGGCGTTTTTCCACGAGTGCGGCGCCGCTTCAGAGCACAACCACACAGCGGCGAGCGTTGGCCCGCGCGCAAAGCTTTGACAAGTGACGGATGACATTGTGTGTGTATCGATATCGAACCTTTCAGGTCTGTGAAGTGCAAGTCAGGGGCTGCAAAAAGGCCTCTCTGCCAGAGTCTCGCGCATGAATACACCCACCAGGTAGGGCGCCTCAGTGCCGCCACCACATGCACACCGCTGCCTATCTTGGTGCCAGCTTTCATACCGGCTGCCTAGCATCGAGTAGCCGGGTGACCTGACCTTTGATTATACATACATATTCATTGAATAGTTGCATTGCTAGATTGTGGAATTTCAACCGTCTAATTTGTGCAACAATAGAGACTGCTACACAGATGAGCATTTAAAAGTCGTGCACATGGTCCATTTGCTATTTCCAGAAATGCTCCATACTCGTTACCTAAGCAAGCAAGGTAGCTGCGGCAATTGAGCACCTCGAACTGTACAGTAGGCAGGTTGTGGCCCTGAAGAGCCGGCTCAAGATTACAGAAGTTGCCCGCAAGCAGCGCTAGGACAAAGAGGAGGAACTGCTTGCGCTCGTTGCCGACTTCACGTCCCAGGCAAGCATTTGTCCTTTGAGCTTTTCACTTTGTATGATATATCACACAGCATAACCTATGTACAACGAACTTTGACACTCAACTAATAGTCTCGACACAAAAGATATACACACAAGTGATGTGTCTTCACAAACTTCAAGACCTGTGACGCACAATATACAAAAATTCACCAGACATACGATACATGACAACATTTGTTTCCGTCACGTGTTGCATGTCTAGCAAAATATTTGAATCAACCATACACATTCACATGTGTATGCAAGATATGTGGTTTCATTTGCCTATTACTTTTTTCATCTAGTGAAATCATACATCATGTGCCATGAGCTCCACTTATGTCTTATTCCTTCATGTTGCAGCTTAAGGAGCGGGAGGACGTCTCCCACGACCTGCGAGTTGCGGAGGCGGCGAAATGCGACTTGGGCAGGCGGCTGCGGCAAACGTCGAAGATGATGCATGCACAGAGCCGAGCGGCAGAGGAGCGGCTGGCCGCGGTGGCATCCGAGCGCGACGCTGCCGGGTCGCTCCCGGCGCGGGCTTTGGTGCGGGCGGTTGCCGCCGAGAAGGCGAAGGGCATGGAGGAGGACTTTGTGAAATACGCAGTGCACAAGGCGGGCACGGAGGTTGCAAGGGCGGAAGCCGAGATAGGGCACCAAGAGCAACAACACGATGATGCCGCGGCGGCTGCGGCCGCGGCGGCTGCGGCGGAGCTGCAGCAGGCCAAGGATGCCACAGTGGCCGCAGCGGCAGAGTCGGCGACCAAGCTGAAGCTGCAGCGCAAGATTGCCGCTGAGCGGCAGGCGGAGGTCGCGCAGCTGAAAACCGACTTGGCCTTCTGGAAGAGCCGCCACGGTGTGGCGGCGGAGCTGGCCGACGGGGCGATGGACAGGGTGGAGGAGTTCAAAGCACTCGCCGCAAAGCGCGTGGTGCCGCACTACTAGTGGCACTGACGGGGTGGAGACTGGCTGTTAGCTGATCCACGAGTTGCTCAAGTCAACTTTATTGATACATTTGCAAGCAAAGCGAGGAGCCCAGCCCGACGGACTTCGAGGGTGTTTCTTCGAAGTCAGTTGTAGCACAAGGGCGCCTAGTATAGTTGCTATGTGTCTCTCCACTGACATATGATTCTTGTCTTCATCGGTGACAAAGTGTCACACAAAAGAATGCCAAACGAGGCAACGCCCAGTTTAGGAAAGCAATTGTCGGTAGTGGTAGTACTCGTAGTGTTTGCTTTCGCTGTGTTTTGCTACTGTAATATGACTGGTGAAAATGTTGCACCAATCAACTATGTTGAATTGCAAGGGAAGCCGACATGCAAACCCCCCGGTGGCACATGCCGCCCCAGCCGCGCCGCTACCTCGACGCAGGCCCGTTTTCGCGCGATGCTCGCCTGCAAGATCGGTACCCTCACACTTATACTGTCCTCCTCGCCATGACGGCCGCACGAAAGCCAGCGGGCGTGCAACCTGCGAGGAATGTGCGAGGACAGTGTCTCAGTAGAGGAGCGCCCCGCCAATTGAGCCAGCGGCGGCTGCTCCTCTGTTGCTTCCCGCTCTCTGTCAACTGCATCCTCAAGTGGCGACTCGGTTCGGCTCGCAGAACTAATGTTGCAGCACGTCGTTGCCGTCAAGTCGCGATGGATAGCACATTCATGTAGCCAGGCACTGTCGGCGGCCGTTGTGGCCGTCGCTCGACCTTCGAGATGAGCACAAGTGCACGGGAGCAGGCGGTGCAGCTGCTGAACGATGCGAAGCTCGCCGGCGATGCAAACCAGAAGGCAAGTGTTGAGGTTGCGCTCCCAACTCCTGTCCGTGAAATCCCTCTCGAGAGCTATCGCCGATCTCGAAAGCTCGGTGCAGGATTCACCTGCTGTGACGCTGTGTTTCTCGACGAGCGGCGTGCACAAGAGTCCTTCCAGCAAATATGCCGCAACATGTTCCACATCGTTACGTCTGCGTCTGAAGCGGGCTCGGTGAGACGGCCTGACTCAGCCAGCAACCAGCGACGCCGATGTCAGCTGCTGTGCCGCGCGCAGGTCGGCTTCCTCAGGAGCCTCCGGGAGATCATTGTCAAAAAGGACCCCAGCCTGCTGCAGGTGAGAGACGCCGCGCCTCGCTCCTTCTTCTGCTGCCAACTGTGCTTCTTCCCTGACCAACTGCAACGAGATTCGCGAGGCTGACCCACACTTCACTCCATGCACCTCCGCCTCAGTCAGGCACATGCCGGTTCCTCTGCACGTGTACTCCGTGTTGATGAATAATCAAATCATAAGCGTATCTGATGTCTTTTCTGTGCATCAGGAGTTCCTGCCGGAGCTGGTGCAGCTGCAGCCGGAGCCGGCGGCCGCCGTGCGCAAGTGCCTCGCCGAGCTGCTGGCCGACGCTGCGGCGACAGCGCCGCGCCCGGGCGTACTGCAGCCCGCAGCGGCCTGCCTGGCGGCGCTTGTGTCCGACTCCGCGGCGGGCGTCGCGAAGGCAGCCGTTGTGGCCGCGCTGACGGTCTTCCGCATCGTGTTCGCCATCATCGCTCATCAGGCAGGCGGTTTCAGTGCAAAGTACCAGTGCAAACTGCAGTACTGGCTGTAGTGCTGCAGCAAAACCGGAATATCGACCTGACAGCATGATGCGCGCAGCCTCAACTCATCGTCAGTCTGTGCAAACGTGGCGAGCATGCCTCGGCGCCTTGCTGCCGCCAGCGCATCAACCACACAGAACACTATTGACTTACAAATCTCGCAAACCCTGCAGGGCCAGGGGCCACAGCCGGCGCCGGAATGGGTCAGCCTGTGGGGCGCCGCCGCGGGGCTGCGCGCCGCGGCGATGGGTCTGCTGGCCGGTGGTGTTGGCGGCGCGCCAGACTCGGTGCGCCTGCAGGCGGCCAAGTTCGCGGAGCAGTCGGCGCTCCTGTACACAGCGGACGCGAAGCCCCCGCCGCCACCCGGCGCCGCCTCGCTGGCAGGTGCGGCAGAATGCGATGCAGTGTGTCCACCATGGAGGGTTGAGGTTCGTTAAGTTCTTGACATGTTTTTATTCACGGCCTGATCAGCCATGAGATGCCGGCTGTGTTTCGCTTTGCTTTGCTTTGCGCCAGTTGCCGCCAACTGCATGTTCCGCATTCTCCAACAAATTTCAGCCACAGCTGTATCATCACTCTTACGCTGGCCGCACAACGAGGCCTTGCAGCATCTGGGCATGATCTGGGGACTTGCAGCGGCTGAAGACCCTTACGGCGTGTGTTGCACGCAGGCCCGCCCGGGCCGCTGCCGGCGAGCCATGCGCTGCTGCGGCCGGCACAGCTGGTGGCTGACGCCGAGGCCGCGGCGGCCGCGGTCGCGGCGCTGCTGCGGGCTCCAGGCGTGGACCAGCTGTCGGGCCCACTGCGCATCGTGGCGGTCAAGGTGGCGGGCAGCCTCGCGGCGCGGCGGCCGCGCTTCCTGGGCCGCCTGCTGCCGCCGCTGCTGGTGCTCGCCAAGGCGGCCGCCTCCCAGGTGCTGCTCCAGACCCCTGCGCCAGATCCACTTGTCTGTGCTGTGTGGACCCTGACAGAGCTGGTTTGTGGAAGGCAATGCCCCGCAGCCTGCCTGCAGGATGTACGAGCATTTCTATGATTCGGACAGGAAGGCCAGGTCGCTGCAAGCTTCCAGACTGCAATCAAATTGGCCTGAGCTTGTTCCTGTGGGTCGGGGGGAGGTCGTCGCGTTTGTGGCGGCGATGAGCACGATGCGGTAGGTGGCGGTGGCGCTGGCGGGCGCCGCGCGAATTTGATTCTTGCCGTGAATCTCAACACTGACTGTGCCACATGCAGCAAGATCGGCATCATCCCCTTTTGTGTGATGGCAGGAGCCCGGCGTGTTGGTGGCGGCGACACGATGCGTAGGTGTATGTGGCGCTGGCGGGCGTTGCGAGGGTGGAGGCGCCCGATGCTCACTGAGCAACAACCTCGGAACCACCACCGGTTAATAAATTTGACACAAACACGTACAGCAAGATATTCGTTCATATGTTCCGCATTCGACAGGAGGCCAACGTGACCACCAGCAGCACGATGCGGGAGGTGTCTGTGGCGCTGGCGTGCATCGCGCGGGTGGAGGCGCCGCAGGCGGGGCCCTGGCGCCCCAAGCTGGCGGCGGCGCTCGCGTCGCTCGCCGCCGCGGGCGACACAACCGCCGCGGCGGCGGCGGAGCGCCTGCAGAGGTGCGCACTGCGCTTGCGGAAGTCCTCTTTGGAATTGCTCTAGACTGCTTGTGGTCATGAGGGGGCCCTGCTCCCTGCTCGCTTTGCCCCAGGACTGCATCAGAACCTTCGCAGGCTATCACCAGACGTGACCGATTTGTCCTCTTTGGCGTGCCACAGCCCTGATCTCCCAGCAGGGTGACCTGCATGCGACCTGCGTTAGTACGGCCGCCAAACATCTGACTGCAACCATCTCGGAACCACGCAGATCCAGCGACGCACAGCAACGGCGGCCGACGGGGGAGCAGGGCGCGTCCAAGCGACCCAAGCTGGAGCCGCCCGCTACCAATGGCCATGTGCCCGGCCTGCAGCAGCCGCATCCGCAGCTGCAGCCGCTGCAGCCTAAGCAGGAGCCGTCGGATCAGCAGCAGCCGGCTGGTCAGGTGTGCCACGGCAGCAGCCTTCTCGTGCTGTCCAAAGCGCAGCCTTACTTTGCTGTCATACAAGGGTATTCCACAGTGGGTGTCTGTCGATTACGCGGACAGGCCCTGACAGCCAAACGCCTGTTTGTGGCTCTGGGTCCTGTGGTGCTGCTCGACTGACCTTGCCCGACGGGCGATCATAACTGCCGCGCATGTGGCGAGTAGTTTCTTGCCTTTCCAACGTTTCATTCCGCTGGCAGGCGATGCTGCTGCTGGAGGAGCTGGTGCAGGTGCAGCATGCGCTGGCACGCTGGTCGGGCGGATCCCCAGCTGTTTGCAGTTTACAGCCGTCCAATTCACATCCTCCAGATCCAGACGCTGCCTGTCAGAGAGCCGGCGCAAGCGCAGGACTTGATCGGCCGCAGCGGCCCGCCGCTGCTGGCCGTTCAAGCCTTCATACGATCCTGAGTCACCTGAGAGAGTGTACCTTTTGGTTTGCAGACCCCGCCGCCGGTCGGGGAGCTGGCGCAGGCGCAGTACGTGCTGGGCGTCCTGATCGGCCGCAACGACGCACCGCTGCTGGCCGCCTACATCCAGCAGCTGGCGCCGGAGCTCTTTGCAGACGTGGTCGTTGCCAACATGGCGCGGCTGCCGCCGGCAGCGCCGCCGGAGCCTGCCGGCGCGCGCGCCGCCGCAGGCGGCGGCGGCCTTGCGGGGCTTATGCAGGCGAGTGACAACTGTTGAAAAGCGGGTGTTGGCAGACTGTACTCCCGAGTTGCTTGCGTGAATGTATCAGGGAAGCGCGACTGCCTGAAGCAGCCACGTAGTTTGCCCCTTCAACCGTGCGCTGCTCTCACTCCCATGTTTACTAGAGCTATGATGCTGGTAGCAGCGTGTGAGCCTGCGCTGGCTCACATCCACAGGGCGCCTGTGGATTAACCTGTGGATCAGCCTGTGCATTAGCATGTGGAGGACGCTCAGCAGCAGCCGTGTCTGCTTGATTCTATGTGGCTAGTGGCTATATTATCGGCAAATAGTTAGTAGATGTTGAGCAGGGTTCGCCTTCTCTGATATGAGCATTGAAAATGAAGCCACGAGATGCCCCTTAATAATCATGATCCCTCATGACCTTCAGTACAGATGTCTGTGTTATCCCATCCATGCTGTGCTCAGTCGTGCAGTCGTACATCGGAGACATGACCTTGGTGCAACAGTCAGTGCTGGTGGTCACTTCTGCCTTTTGTTGCTGTGCAGGGCTTGACGCCACAGAAGCAGATGCCGCCAGGCTACTCCCCGGCAGCGCACCAGCCCCTGCCGCTGCAGCAGCACCCTCCGCCTGCGCAGCAGTGGCCCGCCACGCAGCCGGCGCCGCCGCAGGCCGCACGTGCAGGCTCGCAGGCAGCAGCAGCGCCTGCGGCCGCCGTCGCGAGGACCGCTGCGGAGCGACCAAGGGCGCCGCCAATCGCGCGCGCGCCGCCCCCCCCAAAGTGAGACCGAATTTTGAGCAACCGACATCAACATATTTCCACTGTTGATGCCTTGCATCGTGGGCAGCCAGCCACTTCCGAGGCAAAATGGGCTGCACGCGTGCAATTGCAACGTCGACCCAGAATGTCGCAAGAATCTCCCAGGGTGTCCAGACACGCAATTGTCGTTGCTGTTGCCCAGGTTCGTGCTGCAGCCGCTGGCCGTGCCGGCAGACACTCGGGGCGCGCTGCGACAGGCGGCGGTGCGCCGTATACTGGCGGCCGGCGGCGCCGGGCTGGACCCCCTCAGAGACGCCGCCCTCGCGCACTTGGTCACTCAGGTGCTGATGTTCTTATCAACATCCTCAGATACAGGAGCGCCGCCGTGATGCATGCCTGCTGCTCAGTTATGCGGTCGATCTGCAGCCGGTCCTTGAATGCTGGACTCGCTGTCATACTCGCTATGATGCACTCATGGATTTATTTGCCCGATGTCAAACCTGGAAGTCCTTGAAAATCACTCTGCCTCTGACGGATGCTGGTTGTTCTTCCCAGGGGCCGAACGAGGACCCAGCAGCGGCCGAGGTGCTTTCGCACCTGCTGGCGGACTTTGATCGGCGCGGCGCGCACGATTTCGCGCTGTCCTGGCTCAACACGCTGTTTGCCTCACGGCCGCGCCCAGCAACAGACAGCGCAGCAGCAGACGCGGCAAAAGGCTCGCCGAAGGCACCGGCGGACAAGCCCAGCAGCGATGCAGCAGACGGCGGCAGCAGCCCGGCTACTGGCGCCGGCGGTGCGGCAGCGCAGCCGGCAGGGGATGTGGTAGATGACAGCGCTGGCCAGGCAGATGCGGCGGCGGCGGGCACGACTGGCAGCGCAGCATATGAGAGCGTGCTGGTTGCTCTTCTGACGGGCCTCAGGTGCTGCTGCGCCGTGACAGGAGCTTCTCGCATGCCGCTCTGCGTCCGTGTTTTGGCCGAGAGCATGTGCCTCCTCTCAGCTGCATGCTGATACTCAGCTACAGGCTGCACTTGCCTGACACCAGCCCGTTGGTCTGGTGACACCAAATTAGCTGTAGCAGCACCTGTAATGGGCAAGGCCCTACAAAATCACGATCGAACATAGAATCGGCGCACACCGGCAGCGCGCCCGGCAATCAGGTTCAACCGTTTGATAATCGACTGTTGAAGTCACCGCCGGTCATGCAACCGATGCAAGTGTGCTGTTGCTGACGCGCAGGCAGCGGCGGGAGGCCAAGGACGCGGCGATCATGCGGTTGCTGCTGGAGGCACCCTGGCTGCCGGACCCAGCGGTGCCCTCCTTTCTGGCGGAGACTATTGCCCGCGGCCCGGAGTGGACCACCGCCGCGCTGTCCGCGGCGCACAACATCGTGCTGCTGCGCCCAACCGACAGGTGCCGCCACTACAATGATCGCAGGAGGGCAACAGTTCCTGTCCCGCCTCACACCTTGCGCGCATTCTGCGGGTGCTGCAAGGGGCAGCGCCTGTTCGTGTCTTCTCGCCCGTCTCCAAGATAAGACGAGCCAGCATTTGTCATGTCATCCGCTGAGTTGACTTCTGCGTGCTGATCCTGAGGCGGATCCCTTATTTGCCTGGCGCAGGGAGGTGGTGCTGCGCGTGGTCCTGGAGGCGGCGGTGGCAGAGCATCCCGCGGTGCACAGCAAGGCGGTGCGGCTGCTGGCCAACCGGCTGTTTCCGCAGCCAAAGCTCACTCCACAGGTACGGGCGCGATTCGCATGACTTGTAACGCAACGCAGTGTCCGTGCTGTCTAGAGCACAGTGCACAGGGGAGCCTAGGCATGCTGGCCGAAGCCTGCTTCTGGTGTATTTTGCTGCAGCTGTTCGCAGCTTTTACATTGACAGAGGTTGGCGTTCTGTGCAGCCGCGCTGATACTGACTGCGAACCGTGTTCCAGGTCGAGACCTTCGCGCGGCAGCAGCTGGAGCTGCTGCTGGCGGCAGCGCAGCCCACTGCTGGCGCCGCTGCCGCCTCCGACGGCGATCCCACAGCAGCAGACGCGTCTCAGCCAGCAGCACCGCCGGAGGCTGCGGCAGGTGACCCAGGACCGGCGGCGGCGGGCGCAGCGGCCGACGACGGACAGCCCACCGAGGCCGACGTTGTGACGGCAACGCGACGATGCGGATTGTACTGCGCGCTGTGCACCAAGCGCCACTCGCTGCTGCCGCGGCTGCTGGAGGTCCGTGCTCAGAGTCGAGAGTCAGTCCCAGAGTCTCAAGACTTGAGAGTATGTGACCAGCAATGGCTCAAGTCTCTTGGACTGGACATTGCATCCGAATATGGCTGCTGTAAACACATGGCTGTCAACTGTGGTAATGATAGCCAGCTCACCCACATGCGCCACATGCAGCAAGCTGTGCACGATGTGGCTCCATCGGATTTGCGCTGCTAAAGGCTCCACCAGCCTGCTTTGCCTGGGGAATGCACTACATTCGGTCACGAGCTGATTCAACGGGCTGTGTCTGAATTGTTTTGCTGCTTTTGCTTGGCAGGTTTTCGCGGGGGCATCGCCGGCGGGGCGGGCGGCGATTATGAAGAACGCGCCCGGCCTGGCGCGCACGATTGGACCCCAAGCGCCGCAGCTGCTGCAACTGGTGGCGGAGCCACCACTGGGCTCCGAGCCGCTGCTGCTGCACATGCTGCTCGTGCTCACAGGTGCGAGGGCCGCCTCGGAAGCAGGCTATTTGATAGCATTAGGGCGGCGCCCGATGGGAGCCCCTGCAGCCCTCGTGACATAGCATCATGAGGGCTGCATAAGCACCTCTACGCCCCCCTGCTGCGTCTTGCAGAGTGCATCATAGCTGCGCTTCACAGCTGGGCATGCTGCAGAACCCTCATGATGCCGGGGTCCGATGGACACACCTCCTGCCAGATTTTCTCAACCCCGCCAACACCCAACCGCCAATGCCACTGCCTGCAGACGCGGCGCCGCCGCCGCCACCGCTGGCGACCGCAGCGCTGCGAAAGTACGACCAGGGTGGCGACGTGCGGTGGGCTGTTCCCGTGCTGGCGGGGGCGCCGGCATCCCGCGCGGAAACGCTGCTGCCGCCGGTCGCGGCAACCTGCGGCACAGGTGAGTCGGCTGCGGCCGGGCATTCGCTTGCATCGAGAAGCGCGGACAGTTCAGCAGGGAACAACATGCACCAGATGATTTTCTGACGCTCCCCCCATTAGTGCTTGTTCGGGTTGGCGCCCAAACGTTGCCGGGCCCTGAATGGTGTTTCTGGTGGCTTTCCTGATGGGAATCTGCTCCTGATGGGAATCTGCTCCTGATGGGAATCTGCTCCTGATGCGCGGCAGGCACCAGCGACTTTGATGCGGCAGTGAAGCGGCTGCTGATGCCGCGGCCCGCCGCCGGCAACCGGCCGCAAATGACGCCGTCGCAGCTGCTCATCGGCTTGCACAGCATCCAGCCCAGCCCCAGGTGGGAAGTCACAGAAGCTTTGTCGTCTTCAGCATGGTGTTTCAGGTCGACAACACACTACAAAAATCACTGCGGAGGCTGTTGGCCTGGAAATGCCTGAGATGCATACATCTGCACAGCATTCAGCCCAGCCCCAGGTGGGAGCAGCGCCAGGCGAGCTGATCCGCAGCTGGCCTCTTCACATGAGGCGCCTCCCTGCACTGGATATCTGATCAGAGCATCGCACAGGGGTCTCTTTCGCCACAAACGTGCCGGGGACCCGTCATCTCATGTGTTTATTGATGGCGAAACCCATTCATGAACTCTGTGCCTCCTGCAGCGGCGTGCCGCTGCGGGCGCTGATGGCGGCGCTGACGGCGTGCCTGGCGGCGCGGGACGCCTTCCCGGCGGAGGCGGCCGCCTCGGCTCTCGGCCAGCTGTTGCACCGCCCGTCGCTGCCGCCCCTGTTCATGCGCTTTGTCATGCAGGCGCGCGCTCTGCACTAGATGTGCATGACGACAGAGCAAGTCGAGGCAGCAGGACTCATGCATATATCAACATGCATGTGTGTGCAGAATGGTCCTCGAGGATGAGATTCATAGGTGACCATGATTGCATCAAAACGGCTGACCGTGCGATGCCTGTCTCTCACCTGCAGCGCAGGCGGGCGCTGCATGGCCCAAGCTTAAGCCCTTTGTGCTGGAGCTGCTGTCCGCGCTTGTTGGCAAGCAGGTGAGCCCAGTGCACCATTCACGACATGCTATCCTGCGCTTCCTCCGCTGAGAGGCATCCAGAAGGCAGTTCACACAGCAGCGTGTCATACGCTGCATGCTTTGCTTCGCATGTTATAGCGTACATGTGTGAACAGGTGACCCAAGTCTTTGATCCAAGGGTACTCCCTCGGTGTCTTTATAAATTTGCCGGGACGCGGCGCAGTGGACTGCTGGCGGCGGAGCAGATATGAACCAGTATGTTTCAATGAATGATTTGACTGCACAGATATGGCGGGATGCGGCGCAGTGGAAGGGCTGGCTGCTGGCTGCGGAGCAGGCGGGGCCGCCCGCTTTCCCCGCGCTGCTGTCGCTGCCGCCGTCGGTGCTCGCCAGCGCGCTGGCCTCCATGCGCCAGGGCGCTGCCCTGCGCCCCAAGGTTGACGACTCTGCGACTGCTGCTGTTCCTGGGTGCTTTGCGGGGGTTTTCAAACAGCCACTGGGCAGATTGTGCAGGCATGTTCCGAGGCTGTCTCTGTACAAAAGAAAACTTGCTTAGATTCCTCGAGACGTCCTTGGATTCCTCTGCGTCTCCCACTGATGCAACTTGTACTCCATTGCATCCTACCCTGAAAGCAGTCGTCCCAGCTGGACTCTTGATTGGCAACGCGAATACCTCTTGTCTATCAATCTTGCTGAGCTGCCATATGCACGACTTTGCATCAATGATGTAAGGCAATTACGTGCACCACCATGGCATGGCTGCAATGCCGCTATGACTAGTGTCATATCCTTTCGCACCACATGCGATCTTCGCCCTGTCGCCCCAACTACAGCTTGTCTGACACCTTTCACTGCCTGCTCTGCAGCTGGCGGCGTTTGCGTCGGCGCCGGACTCCAGGGTGGCGGTGTCCCTGGACACGCTTCGGGTGCTGCAGGGCGAATCGACGGACGACATGTGAGGGCGGCGGGTGCATGCAAGTCACTGAGGGAAACACGCAAATGAGCGAGCCGCAGCTCGTCCGCAATCGAAGATCAATTTCGACATCAGCTGCACACCGACTTCAGAACTGAATATGTGTTTGAACGATTGCAGCTAGCTTTTCGTATGCATGTGGCAGGTCTGGTTCAACTTGTAACTCGGCAGAGATGGTGTCGCAGCCACGGTGCAACAAAACTTGATTCACATTTATTTGTCCACGATAATCGGCCCGTGGGGCGGCGGTGCTGACCCCAAGGTCAAACATGACAGACCTACTGCAGAGCCCATGCTTCAACAGTTTTTTCTGGAGTAGTCCTCGGAATTGACGAGGATCGCCCGGAGTGTCCCAGGCTGGAGAGAGAGATCATACACTGTTCCAGCCTCACTCGTGCTGATTAGCGTTCAGAGATGTCAAGGCTGAGAATCCGAATCGGCCAAACCCTGTTCGACAATGAATCGAAAGGAGTTGTTGCAATATGCCACCAGAGTTTTGATAGATAGCTTACACCCGCCAGCCTCAATCAGGCTGATAAGGCATCAACTCACCAATAAACCATCATGTTTCATCATGTCGCAAACTGTTGATGACACTCACTGAGCAGATGAGCCGATGAGACCCACCTCCCCCAAGCATGCCACCATGAATTCGGCAACCATCAAGCTGTCCCCTCCCCACACCAGCTGACACATGCACGGCGGTGCCGCCATATCAAACAGGCAAGAAAAGCGCTGCCGGACAACGTCTGTCGTGGGACATTCCATCAGCACATGCTTCTCGTCCCCGACCGCACCACTGTCACAAAATGTGCAGCAGCGGTCCTGCCTGTCTATCTTTGCAAACCTGCCGGTCTCCACCGGCAGCGAGTGCGATCCCATGGGAGCCTCTGAACAGCGCGCACCTGCGGCGCCGACAACTCCAGCTGCCAGAACTCGCCTCCCTGAGCCCAGCCAGGGCGCAAAAACCATGCTGCGTATGTCTTCCGCTTCACGTCGCCTGACAGCGCTGTCCTCGGGTTCATGTCCACAAACTCCTGCTGCTCCAGCGCGGCCGCGGCAGCCGCCGCGGCTGTGATGGCACTCTTGTCCGCGCTGCCATCATGCTGCCATCAGCGCCTGGCAGCGCCATGCCATGCTGCTTCGCAAATGCCAACAGTCCAGCTGCCCAGTTTTTTATGTTGGACTGCTGCGCCGCCGCAAGATCGTCCATGGCCGCCTGCTTGAAGATGGAGGTTTCTGGCAGAGTGGTCAGCGCACTTCAAAACCGCAGCGCCTGCCGCTTCCGTTCCACCGCCAGCGGCAGCTCGCCCAGCTCCTGCAACCGGTCCCGGAACACTGCCTTATCCCGTTTCCTTCGCAGCACTTTGGCCAGCAACGTCCATAAAATCACCCTGTCTGCCATTGAGCACTCGTGACCCGCGGCCGACCTCACCTGCGCAGGTAACATCATGTCCTCTAACATATGATGCTGCAGACGTTCGGCATTGCACTGCGAAGCACTGTGCACTTGTGAAAAGCGATGCCTTGGGAGTGGTGCAAAACTGCATTGCCGGCATGCTGGCGGTTTGCTGGTTCGCCTCATTTAAGGCCGCACATCGCCAGGTGCAGCGGCTCGCTGGGAGGCAGGTCAAACCAGCAGTGCGATGCATCCCTGCAAGTGCATCCCTGCATGCTACATGTGTATAAAGCTGCAGCAACATGGAGCGCATCACCAGCAGCATGTTGTTGTCGCTCGGGAACACCAGGTCGCCAGACATTGCGGGGCTGCCAGGGACGACTGCAGCCTCGACGCTGACAGCAGCCTGCAGGTGTGGTGCCACCGCCGTTACCATCAGCAGCATGCCAGGGCCGCTCCGCAGCCTCGATGCATCACGCTGCAATCAGGGTGACCAGCGCTCAGAGCATGACATCGGAGGGTGTGCTCTGTATTTCTGCATATCTTCATTGTGCCAGTTTTACATGTGTTGCTGCACACTCCGAGAACGACCTAATTCCTGGTCGCTGGTTCAATTGAGCTAAATGGATGGAACGCCGTTCAAACGTCGGACACAGGGTGCACATTTGATCAGCGTTACAGGAGTTTGTGCGTCATCAAAGTACATCAGGTGCGGATTGTTGCACAGCAGCTGCTGCTGCTGCTTCTGCTGCTGAAGGAGAGCCATCATGCCGGTGGCACGGCTTGCACAACAGTTCAAGATTTATTAGGTTGTGATGGACCGTTGCCAACCGTCACCAGTCCTGAGCAGACCTCACCTGTACATTCATTGCCGCTTTTTGATTTACAAAATTGCAGACTGAGATGGTGATCAGCAAGGTTTGGCGCCGTCTTGTTGCTCGGCGGCTTTCTTGATAGGCCGCACATGATGCTGCTTCCTACTGCTGCCAGCTTCAACGAGAACTGAATTAGTCAAAAGTGTTTGCCAGTGGAGAAGGTTTCCACGAAAGACGACACTGTGTTATGTCCAAGACAAGGTTGGCGGCATCCGTATCAGAGCAAGTGCTGCACGAGCAAACGCCTGCGCGCAGCATGCATGTCTTGGCTGCAGCGGCCGCCGCTGGCACCAGCCGCTCACACTGAAGCCGGTTGTTTGAGGATGTACTTGCCCCACACTGAGAGGGTCGAGGTAGAGTGTGGAGTCTGATAATCAATGCTGTAACGACCATGCAGTGACGCCGCCGCTCTTTGGCCGAGCATTGCGGGCAATTCAGGATCCATCGTCAACTTAACGATGCAACCTCGCTGACTGCTCCATTTCCACCGCGTGCACGTTCTACCATCGCTGCATGCTGATTTCGAGCCTGTAATCATGTATTGCAATTGCTCATCAAAAGCACCAGCACACAGCATGGCACCAATCATTCTCACACGCGCTGCGTTCGTTACAGCTGCTTCTACTGCTGAATACCTCTCATCATGTGCACGGTCTATCTCTGCATGCTGGCCCGCAGTCTGGCATGCGTTGCACACGCCTCCCACAAGCACCAGCACACACCATGCCGTCCCTTCATCACACCGAATTAATGGTGAAAGAAGAAATGTGCATCCCGCTTATCCTGGGACAACAATGATCGGTCAACAACCGCTACCAGAATTTTCTTGGCCATCACCGCCTTCGCGCCTACCATATGCCCATCACTTCTCAGGAGGCTTCCCCATAAACAGTCGTGCTTCATGCGCGCAAAGCACGTTTTGCCGCTGCCAGGCACTTCCGCTGAACCAGGCGCCCGCCGGCGCGGCGCTCAGGTTTTTATATCTAGTTGTTCAGGGCACGCGGACGAAGCCGTCCAGGTAGTGGCGGGAGACTTGCTGCTCGTGAGAGATGTCGGCCACTGTGCCGTTGGCGGCGACGCCGGACGCCGGGAACCCAACAGTACGCACGGCAAAGCCCGCCAGGTTGCTGGGGTCGGGCGAGCCGCGAATGGAGCTGACTGTCGCCGTGACCTCGTTCTCGCCCGGCCCCGTCGCGAGTGACCTGCACGATGCATGCATTCGACTGTTGGCGAAAGCCGCTTGTGTGACACTGAAGACAGGTTTCGTTCGCGGGGGCCTCCTCCTCACCGCCCCGCGTTGGGAACACCAACTCTGGGTGCCTCAAAATCACAGCCCTTGTCGTTTGCAGATGAAAGCACGCAGCAAGGAGCCGGTGCGCACAGCAGAGTCCATCCGATCATGCTTGCGGCGGCAGCCACAGACAGATTAAGCGCGCACCCATAGAACCTGTCCGGAGGGTTGTAGACCAGCGCCGTCCCGCCGAGCGCCGCGCTGTCCACACCGGACGCAAACGGCGCACCCCGCCCAAACAGCACCATCTGCAGCACCAAATAGTGGCTGTCAGCCTGATGAACGGCCGAGGTGTCTGTCTCTGGCACTGTACGACAATTCAC
>JAABUW010004755.1_pt1 | contig 18227 bp, 9 predicted proteins | sample 5560081 | NCBI WGS metagenome assembly JAABUW01 (sample SAMN10711882, study PRJNA513363) | rock metagenome | isolation source: Antarctica rocks | place: Antarctica: Victoria Land, Knobhead sud | reverse complement strand
ATTGATCTTGTTATCCGTAGCCATTTTCATCCACTCTTCGAAATTGGCCAGAATTGGAACGCGTTTCAGAGGTGTCATTGCGCTGGCAGCAACGACGGCGAGACCCCCATCCTCATTGATTTCTTTGCCCCGCGCCGCATAACTATGAGGAGTCTTGGGACTATCACTAGCCGCACGGTTGTAGTTGTTCAGCTTTCGCACGGGAGAAGCCGCAGCCTTTAGAGAATTTAATTGTAGATCATGGAGGGCTTGTCGAGACTGAAGGCGTATAGCCTTCTCTTGTCGGTCGTCATTGAGAGGAATTCTAAAGTTTCTTATTAGATGCGCCATAGCTCACACGCATGGAGCATACCTACTTGAGCGGCGACTGGAGCGGGCCTTGTTTATGAGGTGTTGCGGCGGACGCATGCTTTGGGCGCGGAGGATTCGTGACTCGAGGCATGCTGTACAATTGTTGCGATACCTCTGCAATTGGATTCAAAGAAAATGCGTCGACGCGCAAACGAGTGAAGGAGTCGCTGAAGTAAACAGTGCGGTTGATCTGGATACTCGCCAAGCCCGCTAGCGACCGTTGATAAGATAACTACTTTGATAGTAGATGCAGGGGCCTCAATCGATTCACACTTGTGGATCTAGTAGCTTTGTAGTGAGTAATAGAAGGGCTTGGGAGGATAAGTTTTGTCCCGAGTTGTTTAGATCACTCACTATCTCATGAAGATATATGAAGTAGATGAGATTGGACCAGACTGAAAAAGCTGAGAATACATCGCTGTTGAATAATCAATAGCATATTGCTGCTGAGTGCTCACTGTAGAACTAGTCGACTCTCATCCTAGCCACCTTGTAGCTGAAAGGCTTCAAACTTGTTGTCGCTCTTTCAAAACATGTTATTTGCTACTCTGCGAATTATCCAAATGAAGAAACAATCTATTGCGCTCGAAGAATACGTTATAGCTTTAGAAGGGTTCACCCCTAAATGGTCCATACCCCCAAATGGTCCAGCCTTATGACCCGGAGCTTGTACTTCCGAGCTCCGTGGTTAAGCTCTGGGGAGCTCTAGGGCCTATATACTAAGTTCCCATAACTCAACAACGAGACGGAATTTCAGGAAGATTTCGCGATAAAGATTAGTTAACTTAAGGAGTACTATAAGTTTATAAGCGAAATCAAACCATCAAAGTCTATAGTTCGGGAGGAATAAGCGTGGACCATTTGGGGGTATGGACCATTTGGGGGTGAACCCTTCTATGACTTGTCGGTGTGATTCGCTCCAAATCGTCCCGTTCTAAACGCCCTTCCGTGCCCCCGTCATTCTCGTTAGCTATCACTATGTACTTGTCCGCCAATCATTCCTTCGTTAGGAAACCTCATACAGTCAGGTCGGGCTATAACGATATTAGTTATAACGATATCCGCTTTATAACGATTTAAAGTCGTGCATTTATTTATTTTTGATGTGGATTAACGATATTCGCTCTATAACGATTATCGTTATAATTCCGAAGAAATCTTGCGGGTATTGTTATAGAGTAGATTTTTTTTTACCTATTATTAGTACCCACGAGTACCCTAGTAAGGAGTACTAGTATTAGTATATTAGATTACTAGCCTAATTAGGCCTAGCGTATACTTAGTACATATAATTCCTAGTATCTAACCCCCTATTAAACCTAGAAATTTGGGTTAGTCATACCTAGTCATAAGGATATCCCCTTTATAACGATATGACCTTGCGCAAAAACCATATCGTTATAGCCCGACCCGACTGTAGTTGATAGTATCGATAAGAAGGGTTAATGCATGGGTCAAAAGGGGTGTTTGACTTTTATCACGCCAAGCCGGAGGGCTGCACTAGTCGCGGTTGTGACTTCTCGCCAGCGCATGCAATAACAGTCAACTAGGTTGGATTTCTTCCTCTCTACACCACAACACCTGCAGATTTCCCACCATCTTTGGCCTTGGTACCATTGTTCACAATCTAACGGTGTACCCTGCTCTGTAACATTGATCCTCAATGTCCGTATTTCCTTCTCATGCCCTTCACCTAGAACCTGGTACGACCATACCGAACCCTCGAGGTTATCGTGCTTCCCCAAGGTAACAGGGGCAGAACTCCACCAGATTCCCCTTCCTTCCCACCAAGTTAATCCGGGGAATGCCTACCTGGTGGTAAATTAATCACTTGACAAGCCAAGATGCCGGGCTTCGCCGATTCATTTTGGTCCCCCGACTACGCCGGGGGTTTGGGAGTTCTGTTCGGGAAGCTTCAGCAGGGGGTAATGGAGAACCAGCAGATCCTGACGATAGCGAGGATGCGAGCCGATGCCGAAGAAATGTATGGGCGAAAGCTGGGGGATATTGCGCCGACAACAGACAAAATGACTGGAGGATTCGCTAGAGATGATGGAGCCAGCTTAAGGAAAGCTTACGAGGGGGTTCGAGGCGAGATGGAGGAGGCTTCAAAGAACCACAAGAAGATCGCCTCTAACATCAGTGAATTGGTGGTCATGCCATTCAGCCGCTGGTGTGAAGCCCACGAAGGACGGGTCCAGAACTCCCAAGACGATTTGCAAGCACGTATGAAAGCTCACGATAAGCAAGGAGAATATGTCAGGAAATTGAGGAGTGCATATTTCAACAAGTGCCGCCAGCTCGAAGATATGGAGGAGGAAAACAAGTTAGCTTTCCAAAGCCCAGAGAAAGATCTAGCAAGCCCGAAAAACCTGACGACGCCTTCTATCAAGCTACCTGAGGCACAAGAAAGCGAGGAGGAAGAGCCAATCGAGATCGGAGATGAGACATATGATTCAGAGCAGGTCAAGAAGATCCTAACGCATATGCTGAGCACGATCAAGGTCCGCGAAGCAAAGGTGCCAATATTAGGTGTATATCAAAACGTTTCGACAGGATCCGACATCACAGACTACATACAACGGCATATGGGCGCAACAAGTGTCAGCTATTCCGAGAGAGTAGGCCAGGATCTTGTCACGAATGGGTTCTTGAGACTGATAGGAAATGTTGGCAGCACTTTTGCTAATAGCTCCAAAATGAACTACCAATGGCGTCCGAAGGTGTTCCAGCTAACAGGTATTCCCGAGAAGAAGAAGCCTTTGGATCGAGTATCATCAATTGGTTCTACAAAAGATGGTGTTGATTCTCCACTCGTTGGATCAATGGGAGAGATCTTGTCGACATGGAACCCCCTAAACAATGCACATCCCAATGAGACGCCTGCAGAACGACTCCGAAGAGAGTCACTCGAAGCGGACGACCGTTATAAAGCCAGCGTTCGCCGACTCGATGAACTGCGCTGTCAATTGGAGGAGAAGATTATCGATCATTTAAAGTTCATGGAACGATGCGAACTGGACAGACTGAAGGCCATCAAGGCGGTAGTTTTGGACTTTTCTGGGGCCATCAGCAACACCATTCCAAGCCTGCAGAGTACTGTAGATAACATGTTACTCTATCAAGAGACTGTTCAGCCTATCGGAGATCTCCGATATCTGCTAGAGAATTATCGTACAGGATCCTTCGTACCCAAAGTCCAAACTTATGACAATTATTACAACTCAGTTGATGGTAAGTCTCCAGCTTTCAGGCCCTTCAATAAATAGCCAGAGAACGCTAATCGGAGCCATAGAGCAAACCTTTGGCGTAGACCTGGAGGCTAGGGCACGAGCAGATCGAAAGCGTGTCCCAATAATAGTTACCACCATCCTTACTTTCCTGGACAACCGTATGTGTTCCTCCACTCGGGTCAACAATCAATGACTCACAAGCTATATAGATTATCCCGACCTCGAAGGCGATGAGGCTCGTCGCGGCATTTGGTTAGTCGACGTACCCTTGGCAGCGACACATCACCTTCGTCAAGCGATAAACACTGGCAAAGCCATTCCTCGCGAAGTTCTAGAGCGATATGAAATACCTATCGTTGCAAGTGCTTTGAAATTGTACCTCCTCGAGTTACCCGGTACGTAATTGACCCGCTGCAACTGATGAGAATCGTTACTAATTCGGACTTTAGACTCGCTTGTCTCTTGTCAAGTCTACGAAATCATCAGGACCATCTACTCTACTCCCGACTCTTCTACCTCGGTGCAGACTCGTATATCTGTTCTCCAGAACACCCTCGGCCAACTTCGGCTAGCAAACATTGCCACCCTAGATGCCCTAACTACTCACTTCACCCGTCTTATTGAGCTCACCTCCGCAGACGAGCCTTATATATCTGCTCTTGCCAACAACTTGGCTCCGTGTATCCTTCGTCCTAAAACCGACACATCGCTGACTATGCATGAAAGACATTCGTACCGCCTTTTACGCGATCTTTTCGACCACAAGGAAGAGATCTTTGGCGAATTGAAACGCGCATCCACACTCTCGCATACTCCCAGTGGTGGCGCAGCCTCCAACGCTGCCCGTATAAGAGCTATAAGTACAGACGAAAGCAACCGACGGGCCAACATGGAAGCACGCAACCGCGCGATAGCTTCGAAGTCGCGGAACAGCAGTCCTGCTCCTCATGCTAACGGGCGAAGTCATCGGAGGGACCGATCGAGCGATCCCCCAGCAACGAGGTTTCCAATCCACACAAGCGCCCCTATAGTGGGTGATGTACCACCGCGGAGGGGTGCCGTGAGGGCGAGCTTGGAGGTGCCAGGCGATGAAGGTTCATCACCCGTAGTAGAACGACAACCGAGACAAAACAATGTCAGCAACCTCATCAACAGTATCAACGGTAGTTCAAAGTCGTCTGCAGATGATTCGTCAGATGCTAATTATGATACCAATTCCGCATCTACCCATATCTCGTCTTTGGAAAATCGCAACAGCACAGCGACGTTCTCGGAAAAGCGTGATTCGTTAGGCCGAAATAGTCGATTCCCAGCGAGGAAGACCGGCACGGCAGGGAGCTTGAGCAGATCGGGCGGCGTGGATAGGAATAGCCTTGGGAACGGGAACAGGAACAGTTTGGATTCCGAGAGCGCGGTTGCAAGTGGAGAGCATTATGGGGTGCAGTTGAGCGACAAAGCTATGGATGACTAGCTGATCGGCGAGACCGTACAACATGAGAGGCAGGGTCAGCGAGCCGCCATCTCTGTGACCTTTGTCATTGATGTAATAATTCATAGGAACGAGTTTTAATGTAATTTAAGATTTCTGATCGGTCAATATGTGGTATCATCTCTATCGAACCTAGAGGGGCTGTCCGGGGGGTCACAACGCGAAGACCAACGCTCAGTGTGCACGCCAGTCTATGCTCCATTAACCTTACAGTTCTCTAGTCGTCGCAACCTAATAAGCCCAATAGAATCCCACGGCCCGCGCCTTTCAGGCACGCCTCCAACTCATTTGCGTCAACAAGGGAAATAATCCTTCTGTCTCCCCCAATACCTTTCCCTTTCTTGCTCGGTGTCCCTGATAATGTATTGGAAGCTCTTCCACTCCTTTGCTCTCCAACTAAGCCTAATGTCTCCAGCCCCGAGACAATGTCCACAAATTCCGTGTTAGTGAGCGGATGCAGAGCATTCTCCCGCGTACACAACGTGCAGTAGGTTTTGTACAATTGTCCCACGGTAGGTGCAGCGCAGCTTTTCGAAGGTGTCGCAAAGATTGGGGATGCATAAACGCGAGATGTCTTCTGGTGGAAAATTAAAGCGCAGAGTGCAGCCTTCTGTTGGAGGTTGAGTGTCTGCAGGCGCTGAGACGTGCCATTACTGAGAGCTGCGGCGGAGACGCGCGACATATGGGCGACAGTAGCACGAGGGGCATTCCATGCAGTCAATTTCGCAAGGGAAGCTTGGAGAGTGAGAGCGGCCTGTTGTGGAGGACAGAGATTGGGTTTCTCGCTCAATGGAATTCTACCGGGAGAAGTAGGCAGCGACTGAGTGGCAATGTCGCTCCGATATCTCTGCGTCGTCTCTGCCTCGATAACATCGATCGTACGACGGACTATGTCAAAAGCTTTGCGTAGATCACCAGTCTGTGCTGCAATCTTCTTTGAGCAGAGTTGGATGGCCGTTGGGTGGAGAAATGGGACGTAGTCCGCTGGAGTGTCGCCGTCGGTCGAGGAAAGGGATTTGAGTTTCGTAGTAATGACAGAAGCGATTTGCGGGGCTGTATACGGGAGGAATGGTAATAGTCGTAGTTTAAGATTCTGGGCCTTGAGGCGTGGCAGAAACCGGTCGGTCAGATCGAGAGCATTTGCAATTCCGAGAATAACGAGTCGTGATGACCGATGAAGAGACCACTCAAATAGCGAATAGAGGATTTCCAGGTCGAGTTCCAACAGAAAATCAATCTCGTCTAAGGTCACCACATAGACAAGGCCCAGGGATCCTTTCTTTGGTATGAAAAGGGCTCGCAGATGTGCGATGTTGTCCTGCTCAGTCCCAGCGTTAAACCCAACCAAATCTTCCAGGAGCTTTCCATAGATATCTTGTGAGCACTTGGCGCTCATACAATTAATGTATGAGTTCTTTACCCCCTGCATCGAACTGATACCCTGGCAAACTTCGCTGACAAGCGCGCTTTTACCAGTGCCTGGAGGCCCACTCACGTACATACACCGGCCCCTTTTAGATTCGATGCCTTCTACTATGAAACTGTGCAATTCTTTGCGCTCACATTCACGTCCGACCAGCAGACCCGGGTCGGCGCTTCTAGTGAAAAGCTGGCGTGCGCAATTGTACACCGTGAGTGCATTGCTTGGAGTGGTTGGAGTTCGAGGCGTCCGTGGGGTTAGTGGTGGTCCCACTAGGCCAATCCTATGACGCGGAGTAATGGGTACACGCTTCGAAAGAGCATCGCGATGCCTTGGGGTCTTAGGTGTCGGAAGCTGTAGAATGTTTTCATCGTCTATTGTACAAGTTAGACTGCGAAGATATGCCACCGTGGACACAACACACCTGGCTCCTCCTTGTAGACCCTCTTCTCCCCATTGGCCTTCCTGGGAGACAACACAACTCTTCTGCGACCCACCGCCATGCTTTTTTTACAAATGGACGACTCATGTCCATCCAGGTCCACGTAGCTCTGATCATCATTTTCCCGTCCATGGTGTATGGGATTGGGGTCGGCGTTTTCGTCGTTGACAAAGGGAATACGAGCCCTTCGCTTGACAGGTGGAGAGGTGGAGAGGTCTGGCGGGAATTAGCATGAAAAGAGCGCAGGGGCAGTCTGAACGTTTGTGTGAGCGCACCTTGAGTCGAGTCGGAAGTTCTTTCCCTTTTCCCCAAAACTGATGCCATTGCTCTTGCTGTTTAAGATAGCTTCGACTTGGACTTGTTGCTGCTCTTACACGAAGGCCCGACTGACTTTCGCGACGCGTCGAGCCCAGGCCTTAGTGTCCGCCACTAAGAGCTAGTGTGCCATTAAGAATTTACGCCAACAGAATGCATAACTTATGTACATGTCGGATGGTTCGGATGCTCGGTTCGATACTGCCGAGTAATCCGAACTTTCCTTCCGAGACCGTGATGAAGCATCCCGGATGCCATGAATCGTTCTTTGGGCTATCTGTCTATTACATTGAGTGCTACTGCTCAATGTGCTTGTCGCTCTCTCTCTCCTCAAATCTATCAATGAGCGTTCATTCCTGCCTTTGGGCACCCTCACGTCTGCGAGTCATAACGGCCTTGACCATAACGAGATTAGCACCCCAGCAATTGAAGATGGCCTAACGAGCCGTGTGCTCGAGAGAGAGCCAAAGGATTGCGTGACGTCTTTGCGCGCGCAACAAGCCATGAGCCTCAATATCAATTCAAGAACGAGAGGCTCCGTGTACATATAATGGCAAGTGGGTGCGCATAGAGCGATGCGCAACGAAGACCTTACAGGCCCAGATTTCACCGTTTCAGCGCAATCATGCGTGAACATAATTGGCGACAGCAGCGCTCGCTGTCGCCGAAGCCGACCCCTTCTGTGCTTCCTCCTTTATCCAAATTCTATTATGGACCCGCGCAAGGCTGGGGTTCGAACGAGTCATCTCCTAGCCACAATGGTATACGACTCTCTAAATGACACATGGAGCGCCTGCTAAGCCAAGGGATACAGGATCCACCGGAAGTTTGAACCTCAATCACGATATGTCTCCAGCGCTGCCGTCTGGACAGTCGGCTGGTTCGGTTACTTATGGGTCGCCTCAACCATCGCAAGGTTGGCATTCGCCAGCACCTACAGCACCCATTGCGAGCCAGCCTACCTACATGCCTTACATGTCAAATAGCTGGGCACTAAAACCTAGCGCCAGCGACGCTCCTGTTAATCCTACGTGGGACAGTGGTCCACCAGATACGGCGACATGGAGCGTGAATAGTAGGCAGAAGCACTCTCGTGTCTTGGAGCCTATATTAAAACCACCACTGCCGGTATGTGTCCGGCTTTGAAGAGAAGCCTGGGAAGTGTGACAGAGTTGACGCTTCCTCCGATCTAGTCAAGATCAAGTCAACAGCCAAACCAGCTCGGTTCCTACGAATCCAGACTTCCTTCTTCTCGTTTCTCAGCAACAACAATTGACGTCCCTCTATTTCTGCAGCCTGTCGCTTACCATCCCGTACCTGCTCCGCCTATGCCAGAATATCCTCCATTATTACCCCCAAACGATCGAGACCATTTTCACTCCCCTCCCGAGCCTCAGCGACTGTCACCTCTACCACCTCAGAAGGTCCCCTTAAGCGACGAAGATGAGCCTGAAGCTGCAACAATGGTTTCAAAGCGTCCGCAATATAATCCGCAGCACAGTTCTGGTGTGGACCAGCAGCAAAATGAACCCAGATCGGGGCGTCCGCTTTGCGGTCCTCAATATTCACACGAGAATCTAGAAAATTCGTCTCGGAGGCATCATCGACGGCAGCAGCAACCAACGCTCCCAGCCCCACAGTTCACAGATCTTGACGTCCAATCAACTCTACCGCCGGTGCGATCTCATCAGGAGCCACCGCTATCCCCGCAGCTACAGCAGTCGCATCCAACCCATCCGCAACCGAAGTCTGAGGTCGATGGCTGTTCCGCAAGCCAACACTTGCAACAGTCTTCGATAGCGCCCTTGGGACCTAACGAGCAAGATCACTGGAGCCAACTTGGAAAACCATGGGATAGTCAGGCCGCCTGCACCCCGTATCCAGAACGACAACACGCTGTCCTACTTCACCAAGATGGCCACTCGATATCGACTACCGACCTTTCATCCAACACCGCTGGCAAATCAACACCGGAGTCTCAGCAGACATCCGATACGTCGTATCGTGAGAGCGGAGACCAAATAGAGCAGAGTAGGCATGATCAAGAGGGTGACGACTCATTCTATTGGCATTCAGGACGATCGTCTTCGGGCGCCGAGGAAGAACACAGCCAAAGCAGCTCGCCTGCAGTAACACCGGGTCAATCTCGTGTCGAAACGAGAAGCTTGACAACAAATTCGACCGTACTGCCCCGCCAGCACCTAGATCTTCCAGTACGATCAACCAGTCTTTCCCTCTCAAATCCTGCATCTTATGGTGCCTCTGCCCTGGGCTTTGGAGGACCGTCTGATTGGGAATATTTTGGCGATTATGAGGCTGAAGAGATTGACGATGAAGAATTGTATAGCCGGCCCAGACCAAGGGACAGTGTCAGCGCAACAGAAGGCTCTGCAGAGCTACCAGCAGATCCGCCTTTCGCCAGGTACATGCAGCAACCCCCTCAATCAGAGCTACACACGTCAGGACCCATGACGCGAAAGACGCCGCGCATGCCGGAGGAACTTTTGGACAGGCAGCAAGCGGCCACTAGTTCGCAGGAACATATCTTAGGAACTTCCAAATCATCTGTTGGGAGTAACTATGCAACAAAACCAACCCCAGAATCGGAGCAAAGTCCGACCGCTCCGCTTCCCCTATCCGGTGACCATGTAGCACCATCGAGCATGTCTCCTGAGCAGCGCCCGGACTTGGACGAAGTTATTCGAGCGTGGTCCGAAGCTCCCTTTGTAGGGAAATTGCGAGATGATGCACCTTCTTTCCAGGGCACCGAAAACAATTACGATGAGCCTCCAGAAGTTACGGAAGCATCCTTGGCATCGACTCCACGTGAACGAATGTTTGGCGTCGATGTAATTCTGAAGAATGCCCCATCATTACCAAGAATGCCAGCCTCCATCGATCAAGCAAAACGTCTAGAAGATCAGACTCAGCACAGGAGCAACTCTCGGACGGCCCACTCAGATCACCGGTCAACACCACAGAGTTTTGCAGAGCAAGAGCTAACAGATTCTTTATTTAAACAATCTAAGCCCGTCCCGGAGAATCCGTCCAAAACTTCGGAGACCGTCCTTGTAGACGACGAATTATCATCTCTGGATCAGCAAAAGCACGATGCATTGACGCGAGATGCCGAGTCGTCATCTGGTAACTCACTAGTCATATCACACCTCCAGTATACCATTCCAACGGAGCCGGTGACTGCCAGTGACCTATCGCCTAGGCATCCAGCGAGCGTTGAGCTCTTAGGCGAATCAACAGAGGACACTGCCCTAGCCCAACACAAGATTCCGCAGATGGGGAGGCCTCAAACAGTCCAAGCAGGATCACCACTAGAGACAGCTCAAAAGACTACTCACGACGTGGCTCGAGGATCCCCAGAAAAAGCTATGATTGGCAGGCGCCGCACTTCCTTGCAGCCGTTCATTCAAGACGTTGTTGGGAAGCTTTCTTCTGCACATTTGAATGATGACCCTCCGATAGGCCATGCGGTCGATCCTCCCACCAGGAAGCCCATCCCGCTTTGGCACGGCTCTACACAGATTGTCCGCTCAGAGTCCTTACAAGAGATCACACCATCAGGCTTGTCCGAAAGCATGGAGGACTTGGTGCAGGAAGAGCGTATAGAGAAGTCTAAGAGGCTAGATCACGCCGAGCCCAGCCAGCGGCGGTCGCTGGAGAAATCGAAAACTTCGCAAGCCGATGTAGCTGTGGACTATTTACCCACCACTGCGGAAGTTAACGAAGCTAATGTGATCATTGAACAATTGCCGGGGAAGGTGGGCGCCGTGGAAGAACGCCAGCAGTTGGGAGCGCCCGTGGCGCCTATTATTGAACCCTCACAATCGTCCGAGTTATCGCGAAAGACCGACAAAGCCAACGATCCCTATGCAGACCTAGAGCCGTGGGGGAAAGCGTCCCTGAATCGTTTTGTCGCTATGCTGCGCGAAGAAGCCCGAGCTGAAAGCAACAAAGACAAACTGAACATCTTCAATGTTTTCACTAGCCGAGAGTCACGCTTGCGAGTGGTCTTGTATGGCACCGAGGATGAACTTATTACTCCGCAGAGACAGGTCGAGCTCCAAAAAGAACATCCTAGTAAGCGAGAAGCTACTAAGGACATGAGAATGGAAGCAAAGCCAGAGGATAGGAAATCGCCGGACGAGAGCGGCTTTGTGAAGCAAGCTGTGCAAAGCACCAATAACATGAACTTACATCGTTCCTTGAAAGCGCTTCCTGCACTGCCATCGAATAGAGACAGCGTCACGGGGCTGCCTGACAACGCACTCGCTCCATTGGTCACACACTGCAGCTTGAAGTTGGCAGCCGATGGCGAGAGCCTAACAGTCGAAACGCCCATGGATCGACCTCAGTACAACCCGGGCGATAGACCCACAATAGCCCGTCTGTCAAGGGAAAGCGAACAGGGTGAGCTGGACGCTTCTGCAGAAGCTGTTGCCGGAGCCAATGCCAACCATCCGCGGAGCTTCGCTGCGCCTGCCGCTCTGGGATTCGAAGACGCAGAGCCTCAGAAGCCTGCTTATACACCCCTCAAATACAGGGAGCCTCGGTCGGAGGTCAACAACTACTTGGCAAACCGCAAGTCCGTCGTCAGGCCCTATGCGACTCTCACGCAGGGATCATTGGAGAATGGATCAACCTTCGGCAAAAGATTGGACATCGACCAAGCACCCACGACGAACAACTCCATTACAGCACCAACGAGCCAATATAACCCAAACTCACCAGCCGAGGGCGATAATGCTTCAGACGTGACCGTCAAGGCAAAGAACCTAGCGACTGAATCCCAGCACGACCTGCGACATTTTACGAAAGCCGATTTCGATCCTTTACTCACAGTCTTGCCAGAGTCGGAAGCTCTTGTCTTTGAGTCATCTCGCCTTCATGATCTGCGACAAGTAATGGAGGCGGCGCCGGACGACTTCAGCTTCATACACCAAAGCGTCGTCGCTTGGGATGCCAAAGCCAAGCAGCAACGGGAAGAAAATGACAGACAGCGGCATGCACGGCAGATGGAATCTGAACAGAGAATCGATTCGTTGTTCGACCATCACGAGATTGGTTACGGGGACATTTCAGAGCTTGAATCGGAATTCAAGCGCTCGGAAGCAGCTAGAAAAGCTGACGAAGACCGTTCGGAGTACCAAATGTTCGTATCTGATGTCTTCGACCTTGTGTGGACACGGCTTCATTACGAGCTAGATCAGCTTGTTCCACACTATGAGCAGTACTCCAAGGCGATGAACGATACTTTGGCTGGTAAAGACATGTTCGATGGGTCATCAGAAAGCCTCGCATTAGCACCCACGATGAGCGCTTTCTTGGGCTTACATCAGAAACTTGAGATTCGTCATCAGAAGGCCTTTGAAGCCGTTTTAGAGAGAGACCGGCGTCTGAAGAAGACTGAGATATCGCCCTGGTACACTCTGAGCAATATCGCCAAGGTCAAGCAACTTGAAAAGCAATTCGAAGATGCAGAAAAAAAGGCCATCATCGAGTACTGCGAACAGCGCGACGCAAGGGCCAATAGACTCATGGATGTACTAGACCAGAACACCCTCAGGGGAGTAGGCGCCAACCAGGATTACATGGAAGCCATCATGAGAGCTGTGCGGAGGATAGCGTCAGGAAGGGCCTTTGCTTCCGTCGCCGGATCGAACGAACCGACAGCCGGCATGGAAGAAGTGGAGAAGGCCAAGGCTATCGCCGCCTTGCTTGCCACATCGTCCGAGCAAATTGTACAGACATTTCACGTTGCTGACATGCTGTTGAATTCTGCAGACTACGAGGTCTCTGTTGCGAAAGCCAAGATAGCCAAGGCGGACATGGCAGCTCTCACAATTCTTAAGGAAGAGAGAGCTAAGGAAGATCAAAAGTTAATGCGAGACTTGGAGCACCGCTTGGCGCTGATACGCGAAGATACAAGAAGAACGAATGATGAGATTGTGAAGTTGATGCTCTTTTTGGGCATTCAGAACGGACGCGCGGATAGCGGATGTACCAGTGCAGACAGGGTCGGGATCCGGAGCAGCGAATGCGGGCCATGAAGCAAGATTACAAAGGGCAGTAGAGGAAGCGAAGAGGAGAATTGGGTCGGAAGAGTCAGGAGGGTGAGGATTGATGGCCGCTTCCCTCGGGACTTTTTGGAGTGATACCCCTTTGCAATGCATCGTTTGCCCAAGAGAGCGGTTTCCGAGGGCACAGGCCTTATTAGGTTTACGGCCTCTCCAGTAACGACAGTTTTATGAATATCCAAGAGGCTACTCTTGTAATTTAGAACGAGGCGGATTTGCTCACACCCCCAATAGGAGACACGTAGCCACGATACAACTGATTCGAGTAAGATACAGTGTCGTGAGTGTACATCGACCATCGCGCTGGATTCTCATTCAAGGTTGCTCGCGAGCAATGATCGGTGATTTCATATTGGCATCACAGAGACGCCAGTTGGAGCCAAGAACTACTTTAGGGGTAGGTGGTACGAGTGCAATTACTCTGTCGGCACTCGAGACAAAGGCAGCAAGCATAAGTACAGCTACGACGAAAACGGTCGCTAACTTGATGGAAATAAGCAAGTGATGATGGCCGAAGTCAAGCACTGTAGTGTTACGCTGTACGACTGTAAATTACGGTACTAGTGGTGTCTCGAAAGCTTCTGCTCCAGGAATGACGTGTGTCCCTTGGACTAGCATGACTAAGCTAAAGTAAGGCAAAAAGAGCGTGGCGAGGCAGCAGATCTTCCAAGCCATCCCGTCTCTATCGACGCCGAGTGAGCTTACCTAAGGAGATCAGCCCCAGCCACTTCCTGCGTCAGAGACCCTCGAACTTGCCCCAAAACAAGATCGCAATTCGCGATACCACCACTCACCTTCCTACCCAACACCGTCTTCACCCCTCCTCCAATCCCTTGATCCATTCTCTCAATCGCAGACATTGTCCACTGGCTGCCTGGGGAGCTTCTGTTATCGTCGCTAGCTCCTCCTCACTCCTCAGCATTCGACATTACGTGCGGCGCACCAGCCTAACTCGGACCTCTCACTCCCAAATTTCATCTCGTGGAGCTCCACTGCGCTCACCGTTGACCCCAACCACTTCGAAAGACGCGTCTCGGACCGGGCCAGTACACGTGAGGTCCGTGTCTTTGGTGTGAGGTATCTCAGTAGCAGCCTCCGGGTTGGGCAATGCGTTGTACAATTATATCGCATATCATTTCTACGCCGATTGAAGGGGAGGATCTCGAAAATATCATCAGTGATAGAGTCGCAAATCGTAGCTGCGGCGTGAGCGGATGGCACATGGCCATTGCGAAATAGACGGCCTGCTCTAGGTATGTACGGGCTGTCTTTTGCTCTATATATTTAGCATAAAGCGTCGAAGCCTGCACTCACGCTGTTATAAGCTGCCTAACACTCTCGAAGACCTGATTGATACAAACGCGACGATTTTGCATAGAAGCTAATTCCATTGAGCATAGACAGTTGTTGGAGCTTGTGTGGCGCTGCCACTCTGCTTTCGACTCTCAACAAGTGATCTCTCAATGGCAGAACTCAGATCTGCTGCGCCAACAACCAGCATTTCAACTACGCTTTCAGGCCTACCGAACTCCCCCAATACCTCTCAAAGTCCTAGGAAACGCAGGCGTCCCTCGAAGCAATCCCCAAGTCTTGCTCCCGAGGCGAAAGTATCAAAGTCGACACTTTCTCCGGAGTATATACCACAGATACTGACAGGAGCAGCTGCCATAGCTGATGAGCAACGGGCCCGCCAGGAGCAAGAATCATTAGAAGCGAGACAAACCAGCCCCAACCCAATACGCAAAGCTCTTGGAGACCTATTGGGTTCACAAACTGGCATGAGCAGATTAAAGGATGCGCCGAGCCAGGCAAACACTCTGAGTGAGCCTCTTGCTGACGTAGTATCGTCCATCAAGGTGCCTACCGTGACCCAAGAAGAATGTACCGCTGTTGTCCAGAGTGAGGGAACGGTCCAAACAAGCCCGCAAAGCACTACAAGCTTAGCTACCCTTGGAAGCGCAACGGTGGCCACGGTCACAGCCAATGGCGCCTCGGTGGCAAGTCCAGGTCAAATTGATGATGCTGCAGGCGAGGTAGATCAGGGTCAGGGCCAGCATGAGCATCGCCGATTGGGGGACGATGCCGGCAGTGCAGATTTGGAAGAGGGTCGATCGAATAAGGCATTCACCTATCCCGGACCGATGTTGAGCGCTCAAGCGCACCGCACATCGAGCTTGCCTCAGTCTGGGTACGGTGGTGGTAGAGACAGCACCAGGTCTCCATCCACTAAGAGACATAAGTGCCCGTACTGTAGTACTGATTTTACCAGGCACCACAATCTGAAGAGCCATCTGCTCACCCACAGCCATGAGAAGCCTTACAGCTGCGACACCTGTGAAGCTCGTTTCCGACGCTTGCATGACTTAAAGCGGCACACTAAACTACACACAGGCGAAAGACCTCACGTGTGCCCGAGGTGTGATCGAAGCTTTGCCCGAGGTGATGCTTTAGCAAGGCATACCAAAGGTCAAGGGGGGTGCGCTGGAAGAAGATCAAGCATGGGCAGCTTTGGAGGTGACGAGAAGCATGAGGGAGGGATGAGAGCTGGTGACGAATACAGCATGCCTGGAATTATGTACACCGGCGAAGCGTCACATGAACCTGAGCATATGGACGAAGATACTGAAAGCCCTGGCGGAAGGAGCCTCCCAAGCATTCGCAAACACGAGGCACCGCCCGTTGAGCACCACCACCAACAAGGTTCGGAACATTCAAACACGTATCAACCTCGGCAGCCAAGCACGTATCCTCCGGTAGCTGCCCGTCCCCCAATTGGCGGTCTATACCCTCCGCCGACTGCAAGTCCTCGAGATGGCTTAGGGAAATCGACAACACAGTCGTCTCTCAACCAGTCATCATTGCCCCCGGCCCCGGGCGCTGCTGCTGGCTTTCAGGCCTCTGGACCGAATGTATTTGCCCAAGGAGGCATGACCGAGAGCCCAAAGCCTCTTTCGCCTGCAGGCATGACCTCGCACCAGCTTGGTCATGCAGAGTTAGGGATTCATCGCAACAGGTCCCCTAGCTTGACGCAGCAATTTCAACAGCACCAATTTGGTCGGCGTGTCACTGGTAACAACGCATCACCGCCGATGAGTCTGCCGCCCCCACATACCGGCAGCAGCCATCTCAATGCTCCTCAGCTACCCTCGTTGCCCGGACTGAATCCGCCGGAAGCGAGATTCACTATGCCCAGCCAGGGTCCTGGTCCTCCCCCCTTTCACTCAACGGGACCAAATAGTCTTGCCGGACCCCATCATGGTCCGAATTCTCCCACTTACCCTCCAGGCAATGCCTCTTCGGCGAACAACAGTCTTTCGAGTCATGGTACAGGTCCTCTTACCAGTCTTGACCGACCTTCCAACTCTTTCGTACCGCTCAATGATCCATTATGGACTTATGTGAGAAGCTTGGAGGCAAAAGTGGACAGACTTCAAGATGAGGTGGGGTCGTTGAAGACTCAATTGAGTGGAGCCTTGCAACAGCATCGCTAGCCAGAGCTGCGAGCTCTGCTCATTGGGGGCCGGTCCCAAAAACAACGCTGGTCGGCAGCAACAGTATTTCGACTCGAGCACGTATTGAAAGCTCTTTCTGTCATTTCATCTTATAGCCGGTGGACGGAGTAGCATTAGCGACCGGGGTAGGCGTCATCAGAGGAAGCTCAGTACACGATAGGGGCTTCCAGCCAGCGACAAGCAACAAATCTGGTTGGGATCAAGCATGAAAGGCGCATATCACACGATAATGAAAATGGGAACTGGAGTAATGATGGTTCGTCTGTCCATTATACCATCACGAGCTGGACAACAATCTCAGAATTTTTGTCTGTTTTCTGGCGGTCAACAAAAGCGATGCATTAGCCATTTACATCAAGGCTATTGAAGCTACTCTTGCACATACCCACGTTTTTAGCATGGACGAGCGAAGAGTGCAAATTACGGCGATTAACTCTATATTCTGTACTATAATTTTCTAATCTTCTGTTCGGATCAGTCATTTCCCCTCGATGACGGTGCAGTCCCACTCAAAGGGTGTGCATTATTTCTAAGCCACGTTTCGACGTATAACTTCGCCCTCACCCTGGCATAGCCCAGGGGTGGTGTCAGAAGCAGCAGCCTCATGTTTCATCCTTATGAAACCAACGGGTCAATGATCCTTTGTTTCGATAGGCTGAGGAGCGGACGTCCACGCACTGATCTGCTTGCCTGATGTTTGGGAACAAATTACCAATACCTCAGCCACTACGATCAGACGATATGGACATAAAACACCCTGGGGTAGGCACTCGGCATTCCGTGGGATGTGGATAATACAAGACGTGTCCTTCCCAGGTCCCTTTACCCTTCGAAGAGTAGCATGCGGAAATAGTGAGTAGCGACAATCTAGGGGGAGTGGCATGGTAGAATAGAAGTATGTATACAAGCAAAAGAAACTAATGAACGCCATCGCTACCCAAGCTGGACCGAGCAAGCCCAACCATGAGGAGAATTTGCACGCTTGACGGTGATAAGTAACCTCAACGCGCGTATGGAGGTAAGTGGTGAGACTACCTGAGCCCGTTGTGGGAGGATGGGATGGAGGCAGTCGTTGGAGTCCAAAGAAATGTTTTGAGGCAAGGCTTTTGGTGGCACGACGAAGTGAGCCTCGCTCACGTCTTCTCGTTCGTTACGTTGACCTGCTGTGGTGGCCTGTGCCTCTCAAGCCCCATAAGGCCAGACTTGCTACTAAACCGATCTAGGGTTAGCTGGAAAAGCCAGCAACCGTTGGAGGTTGCTTCTCCACGATGACCCATTGCTTCAATCCCACCTCCGACAGCCGATATGGCAACAAGTCCGCTCCTTTCGATCTCTTAGTCCCAGCCTCGAAGGAATCAAGAGGTATGGCAGGA
>JAABUW010004754.1_pt1 | contig 18230 bp, 17 predicted proteins | sample 5560081 | NCBI WGS metagenome assembly JAABUW01 (sample SAMN10711882, study PRJNA513363) | rock metagenome | isolation source: Antarctica rocks | place: Antarctica: Victoria Land, Knobhead sud | reverse complement strand
GGTGTTCAGTCTAGCAAATGTCGAGTGCACGGCAGAGACGTAAGCATACTTCGTACGAGCGCATCCAGGTCTTTGGTGGAACCCTTGTGATCTAAGCCGAGGTGCAACGTCTCATCACTAGGCGATCGTGTCAGGAACAGCATAAGACCCACAAGATCTGCAGAATGGACAGTGCCACGGAGCAGCAGTACCTGCAACAGAACTATGCATAATGCACGCCATAACGCACGCCATATGATCGCCACTACATCTCTTCCAGCCAGAATGCAATGACTCGCAATCACTCAGCCTCAACCATCCCACCTCCTAGCCATTGGAGCGCATCAATCCAAATCCCCCCGACGGCTCTCTCCGAGCCCGAGGCTCCCTCCCCGCCGCCGGGGAGCTGTAAAGTGAAACACGATTATCGTGGGGTGCAGCGCAGGAACCGATGCATCATGCATCTCGAACAGGTAGGATGATATTTTATTCCCGAAGCCTCTCTCATGAGGTTTGCCCTTCCAATCATCTCCCCGTTTCGTTTATATGCATGGAGCCCCATGGGGTTTCGATCTGCGCCTCGCGTAGGAACCTTTGTCAGCTCTCTCGTATCAATAAGATTGAATGGACATGTCAAGAACTGCATTTAGGTCGATCGAGGTGCATGGGGCTATCACAACCACACCTTCCCTCCGTCCACGAGTCTGCAGACTCACTCCATATTGTTCTTCTCCCCAAAGGATGGAATCGACATCTTGCACATGCAGCATGCAAAACCGTGGCGGTATCCCCAAACCACCCACCCTCCCCCGAACCCCCTTGCCCTCGTAACAGGCATCGACAGGACTCTTGCCGCCGCCGCACGAGACTCCAGCAGTGGACGTGGACTCTCCTGTCAAGCAGCAGCCCTTCTTCGTAGTCTTGCTTTCCCTTCCAACCATCTCGCCGCACCGTATACGACCGCGAACTTCTTGGTCATGTGCTTTATCAATCAGCGCCTCATGGGGCAGCTCACTCGATCCGTCCCCTCCTCTCAGTGCCAAGGAAGGGATGTGTCGCGGAATACCTTCGGCCAGATAGAGATGGATACACAACGGCTATGAGCACAACCCTTTGACTCGTAGTCTAGATCCATAAGTCGGCCTTCCTCAGTGTTCCCCTAAAAACAACCACTTCCCTGTTCCTATCTCCCTTCCCTCGCCACAGAAAGTAAGCAGCACCTCGCACCGCCGTCGCAAAGGCTCTCATCTGGGCTCCAGCAGCTGGCTCCCCCGTTAAGTCGCCACCCCTCCTTGTAGCAAGGGGTCGGGATCGCGGGAAGTCCGTTTTTCAAGAAGGCGTGCCGGCGCTGGTTCTTGGCGAGCAAGAACTTGGAGTGGATGAGATCGATCGCAGAGGAAAGCCGAAGGAGTCTCATGCAACGCGAAGTATTACGATGGAGGAAATATCGACGGTCCACAGGAGCAGGTGAAATGGCAATTCGCATGTTGAGATCGGGAGAAGAAATGGGATTCGCTTGGTATCATGTCTGCCAAAACGCCCAAACCCTACTGTTTCGTCACAGCTCGTCTTTGAACGTCTCCTCACTGCCCTCCTCGCCCTCGCCCTCATCCCCCTCCACTCCCTGAAATTCCCCTTCGCCCTCCTTCCGCTCAACTCCGTCCTCACCCTCCTCATCCGCAACAACGTAGAATTCCACCTCCCCCTCCTGCACCGGCACATCTCCATCCCCGTCAACGATACCCCTTAACTCCCTCTCTCCAGTCGGCGCATCAAACACCTCCAGCTTCCACGCCTTGCCCGCGGCCACCTGCCTCAGCTCCCTGACCGCCTCATCTACCAGCTTCGGCTCCAGTCCCAATTTCTTGATCTCCGCTTTTGAGAGCCGGAATTCCTTCCCGCCTTTCTCTGGCGCGTCTTGCCGCGCTAGTAAGTCCGCCTTCGTGTTCCCTGTATTAGGGCCCAGCGGCGCGATCTGCGCTGGGGGTTCGAGTCGCTGGCCTTCTTTGCCGACGTGCTTCATGGCACCGACTTCAATGCCCGCTACCACGGGCCTACCCGCCGGATTTGCCGATACGAGTTTGCGCTCGCCCTCGGCCTTCTTGCGCGCTTCGTAGTCGGACACTTCGTCTTCAGCGACAATTTCCTGGCAGGTGATGGGATTGGCCTTGTTCTCCCTCGGAGGCAGGAACGCGACATCGTTGCAGAGGCGCGGGGTGTAGATCACCATCAGGTAGGAACACGTGCTGACTTCCTTGATCCAGCCGATGCGGTCCGCAGACTGGGGGTGGCAGTGGAACTGCACTTCGACTTTGCGGTCGCGGCCCGTGAGGTCGCATGTTGTGCCGCCTTGCAGCTTCTGCACGAGATAGCGGACGCCGCTTCGGGCTTGGAGTTGGGGGGTTGAGGGGTCGGTGTCTGTGGGGTTGCTGCTTGAGCCGGAGTCGAGACGGGCTTGTGGTTTTGAGGGGGGTTGGGTGGGAGAGAACTTTCCGAGGACGTAGGAGGGGGTGGTGGGGTCTTCGGTGGGTGGGTAGAGGGGGGCGCCCTTGCCGGGGGGGAGGGAGTGGAATTGGGTGACGGCGGTGTTGTAGCAGAAGCTGTAGGACCACCAGCCGGAGATGAAGTACATGCAGTTTCCTTCCATGTCCTTGAGTAGCTCCCACCCACGGTCAGTGGCGCGGGCTAGTTCGGCGGCTTCGGCGTCGGGGTCTTTGGGGGTTTCGGTGGTGTTGGTGATTGGTGGTACGACGGTGGGGATGGAGCAGAGGTAAGGACGAGACTTGAGCGTCATGGTGTGATAGGAAGAGGTGGTGGAGGAGGAATCCGAATCCGGATCGCTGGCTTCATGGTTTTGTTGTCCATGCTTTGCAAGTTCAGCAGGGTTGTCTGGCGATATAGGGCCATCAGATTGGGCGTCTTGTAGAACCGGCCTGGATGTGTCGTGTCTATCATGCCTCTGGGCTTCTGTGTTTAGGATGTAATTGGGAGAGAAGACGACCTCATACTGGACTGGGCGTCAGCTCTTGAGCAAGTCGAGTGTCGCTGTTCCAATACCTGAGGGAAAGCTAGGAGGTCATCGTGGACGCTGAAAACGCTGGAGCTTCCGTACGCTACACTGGCGGTTACTAGCCATAGCAGATACTCCCTCATGGTTTTGCTTCATTGAATCAATGATTGAACTCGTGTTGATAGAGAATTGGAGTTCATGATTATCTGTTCAAGAGATTACCGAGATTAGCCGAGAATGCCGAGGAATTGCCGACGACGCTATACAAGCCTCGAGTAACTCCGTGATGATTATTGTTCCACAGCGCGTTCTTAATCCAAAAATAACTGTATGCGATAGGTCTTCTGCGTTCTGTTATGGCATCAAGACTTTAACAACCTTTTCCAGGATATGTCCGGCATTGTCAAATTCATGCACTGCCACCCAAACTTCTTTCCTCTATGATCTATCTCAGTATTCTTCAGGGAATGCAGAATGGGAATCGTTCCGCTTATCTCAGAGCATTTCGAATGGCGACCTTGCGATCAAATGTCAAGGGAATATTGAGCGGATAAATTGGGATCACCAGCCCTGGCAAATGAACGAAATTATGTTTGACGGTCTTGCGAGTTGTTAACGGTGGGCTAGCACTACTAATAATCCAAGAGCCTGCCAAGCCCGGAACGCTGCGGATGTGGAACAAGACTCATGTATATCGCTCTGGCCGTCTAGATATAAGCGTTGCATTATACACAGAAGCTATTGAATCAGTACAAAACCTGTTCTGCCCTCAACACTCATGGCCTCTGCTCTGCAATCATCGGATGACAATCATAGAGTTCTACCTGTGAACATGGTAGACAAGGCTTCGCAGCCAGGGGCGGTCAATTCCCAACCCAAGTGGGATGGAGAGCCACTGGAAGGGAAGATCTCGGATTGGGGCACACCCGAATAGTCGAACCCTCACAGAGATCTTCCAACCTTTCTGATTGCTGTGAGTCAGGCAGTATAGCTGCTACAAATAGTTGTCGGGGGTCGTCAACTTCTCCTGCCCTGTCGAGCAGTGAACATTGGCAGGGAGTCACCACTGGAGAAGGCAGTCATGATGCAAGTGAAGTGGAACATGCTATAGGGTAGGGTATTTTACTACCGCAGAAGATCGAGATCGAGCCATGAAGAGAATGACGTTGGAGGAGAGACGGCAGTATCGAGAAGCCCGCGCAAAGCAATGGGGATACGAACTCGGTAAGCTACTTAAAGTGTGTGATTGAAGGTACTTGACGGAGAAATCGAATCCAGAGCCTGTAGAAAGATGCGAAGGTTACGAAGATGGAGAAGTTATAGAGTACGAAATGTCGACGCTGACATCTTTTGGGATGAGGCCTAAGGGATTCTGATACGAGCAGACTGGGAAGGATAGCCGGTAAAAGTCTTCATGCGCGGTACGAGAGGCTAACAAGGTAACTTGGCGTGGCGAAGCAACCTCTGTGGGCGGTATTGACATGAGACTGCAAGCAGTCAATGTCGATAAACCATCAATTAACACGAGTCAAATTCTAGTACTGTCTTCCCGGGTAGAAGTTATGACGGCAAGCGACAGCATCTGGTGGATACGCTCTTCGTTGATCAAGATAGAGGGTCTGCCTCAGCTTCTCCGGTTGCATATATGGCGGTACGATCTTGTTGCACGGACAGCTTTCAGCGTGGCTGAATGTTCCATGCGCATAAGCGCTACCGCTGGTCACTGATCTCACACAGCTGTCATGTTTGACCATGCAGAGTTGCGTAAAAATGGCGCGCTTGCCTTGGTGTTCGCCTTGAAACTCTCTGCAAGAAGCCTATACACCCGCCACGTCCTTCTCAGTACACCAGCAAACCTTGCCTTGAAAGTGAGTTGCTCTGCAGCCCTTCTCCTTCATTCAAGATGGTCGCTCCTTATGGCTTTGGTATTAGCGACTTCACCGCGGTTGGGACATTGGCATGGCAAGTCTTCAAAGCCGCCAAGAATGCGCCAGATTCTTTTCAAGCAATCCACGTTGAGGTATTCTCATTATACGCTGTCTTGAAAGAGGCTGAAGAAATTATTTTCCAATCACCACTTAGGGCAGAAAGGCAGATGAGGGTTAAGACAGTTTTGAATGGTTGCGCCAGTGTATTAAGCGACTTGCAGAGACTTGTGTCCAAGTATGAGAGTCTGGGCCTACGGTCTAAGTGTACGTGGGATCGGATACGGTGGGGCAGCGAAGAGGTCACCGAGCTCAGAACGAGGCTGATCTCGAACGTCGCAATGCTGGTGGCGGTCATCAGGTACGGCCGATAGGCAAAAGCGCCGGTGACGCTCTATAGCTGACAGTGGTTTCAGTACCTCGCAGCGGTCCGTCTTCCAAAAGTTGGAAACACTCTTGAAGAGTTTTCAGCTCGGGAGAAGAGAAGGCTCGATCATCTCTGTTCAGACGGTCGATAATCTGACGAAAGGTGATCGAGCAGTTTGGCGTGCCATTAGTAAGGAGCTGGAAACTATAGGTATCACCGCTGACGAGTTCGAGGCCAATCGTAGCCTTATATTCGATTGGTTCAAGCATGCAGTCAACAGGGGGGCTTTTGAGGCAAGGGCGGTTGCGACTAAGCGACTGCGCTCTGAAACTTCGTCCGCTGTGACTCCACGCTCGCCGGAAATACCATTAATGGTCGCTGAAGGAGGAGATCACACTGTCAATACGGCTTCACTGATATCCGATCCCTTCAATGATATCTCGTCATCTTAATCAGCGATTGATGTTGACTCTTGTCGAACTAGTACACCGTCTAATAAGGCCGAAAGCAGCGACATGGGGGTTGTCGAGGAAAAGGGACGAGTCCCCCGTATGGCACTACTGATAGCTGCGGCGTCAAGACCATAGGCTCAATTGATGGAATCCGTCAGGCGAAACGATTATCAAAAAATCCTTCGATTCTTCAGCAGACCCGCAATCTGTCAGCTCCTCGATACGGCGACAATGAACTCGGCATTACTGACTGCTTGTTCGTATCCCTGCACCAAGCCTACAATCCTGGTCTTACCACAAAACGGCGCCGATGTGCATATTGTTGAAACACGAATGTATAAACACAAATGGGATGTACTACCTTTCGGCGCCGATCGGTGAGGCTATGACTATAATCCGCTGATGCTGGCTGCTTTCAGAGGAAACAGAGAGGTAGTCGAAGTCTTGCTCGGCTGGGGCGCCAATTTAAACCATCATCAGTCGGGTCAGCTGTGCAAGATGACGACGGAGTCAAATCTCCTGGAACCTTTGATAGGCGTGATGCCAACACCGCTAGGATGTGGAATTGCCGGGGGAAAATTGGGTGTCGTCGAAATCCTTCTTTCTGCCGGAGCTGATGTTAGGGAAAAGATACAGGGACGTACTGCCCTCCACGAGGCTTGCCGTATCACAGGCACAACAGTTTGCCGCAAACTGCTCGAAAAAGGGGCGGAGGTCGATAGCTGCTGTAGAGAAGGCACACCTCTAATGTTCGCTCTTCTGTGTAAACAGCACGAGACGGTGCGCCTACTACTCGAGAGAGGAGCCAATCCCAATCACAACATGAAAATACCCACCTCTTTATCCCATGAGACCCCCTTGGATGTCGCCATGTGGGTTGCCAATCGTTCGACAAGGGCTTTGATAGCTCAAGACCTATCTGTGATTGAACTTCTCTTGGAGCACGGCGCATTCCTCGATAATTCGAGTGCTAAGGCTCTAACGAAGTTGCGGAAAAGGGCTGCCATAACTCCTTAAACGCAAACCAGAGGCTTGAAGGCAACCAAGAGAGAACAACCCTGTGCCTGTGTTTCCTGTATGACGACTGGGATCACATGGTAGTTTTCCATACGCTGGCATCGGTGGGTGCTATATTTCCTTAGCAATTCCTATGAATACCTTTCTTTGTTGCTTTCTCCGGGTTCTTCGATGATGGCCGTATAATTGCTTAAAGTTTTGCCGCTTCGGTATTGGGTCATCAGTGGTCTTTCAGCCATCGCCATATCGTCGACACGTCTTTCCACAATGCAAAGCAACTGGCTCCTGGCAATTCGCATGCCTTCTCATTGTCGGACATCCATGCCCTTTTTATTATCCTCCAATTTTAGGGAATTTGTGTGCCATATATTACTCGATCAGTTAGAGAGTTCGGACCATGACGAGCAATGTCTCAAGGACATTCTCAATCATCTAATAGGCGATGACATGTAGGCATACGCAATGAATATAGGCAATCGACTCTAAGATGGAAAGACTAATGATACAATCACGGAATAGTAAATCCTACTCCACCATAGCCTTTAGAGGCCGGACAATATCAGGAAAATTCAAACTATGAGTACAAGAGCACTTGCTTCCTGTCCCGTTCGCCGGATGAGCGTCAATATGTGTGCTACAAGCCATCTTGCTGTCACAAGAGGGAAAAGCTTCCTCGGCTCCAGCGGATTGAATCATATCTTTTGTCCGAAGTCGTATCGGCCCTAACCTTAAGGAAGAGCAAAAAGAAAATCGAGCTGACCGAAGCTAGTGTTGAGCTCGGGGTCTGCGCATACAGCATCTGTCCCCTGTTGAAGCGTCGCGCCGACCGGAGTCAGACAAGAAACAAATGACATGCACGAAGAAGTATCCGAACAGGAGAAAACCCTACCAGACTCATCATATATGTATGCCCAGTCGATGCATTGAACGGACGAGGGAGAGAAAGAACGAGAGACACCTACAACTCGTTGCATAGAAATAGATCCTGTCCCTCTTTGTTCCCTGTTCTTCAAGCAGGAAGTTGAACCTGTTTACACTCGCTGCTAGTTATCTTGATATCTGTTTGCTCTATGTTGACTCTCGGACTAATAGAGAGAGATATACACATATATGGTGGAAAGGTACCCCCCAATATATAGAAACCGCTCTCCGCATTGGTCGTGTCTCGGATATGGTCGAGGAACCTCATATTGCCAGTCACCCTTAGATGCAACCTTTGGAATTGATTATATACTATACAAGGCTTTCACAATTATTCCTTCAGGCGCAATAACTTCTTCGGTGGAAGCCCGCCTCATTGCGCACCATTTTATCAAGCTAGCCGTATTTGTCAGATTTGTGTAACCTCGCCTGCAGCGCCGATCAGTCCCATAGTCACTTTTTGCAGGGGGTGGCTCAGATGAGGTCTGGACCATCGTCCTTCTTAGGATGAACCAAATTTGATCCAAGAATGATTCGCAGACTCAGAATTTTGCCATCTGCTCGACTGTCCATCCAGAGTGAGAATTCCAGTTTGCCACACGTTCGATCAAACTCTTCTGACCTGGATCTTAGATCCGTTTCCTCGCCACGTCACCGATCGCTCGGCGCAAGCAGTGCGCAGTTCGTCTACCCAATTTACTTCTGACGGAACCACCCAACCGAGCTAATGGCTCTTCAAAGTCTCCTCCTCGAAATATCAAAGCCTGTCGAGGGAGCCGAACATACTACATTCCAACGCACGCGTTCCTTTCTCAATGGACCAGCAAAGTTTTCTGTCTTCCGACCCACGGCAAGCCGCCGTAAGTTGGATCCTTGAAAATGATAATGGTCGAAATACAATCAACTGGCAGACCTGCGAATGCATTTGGGACAGCAGCAACCTAGTCAATCCCGATGCTGCCGAGGACGAGGTTCGTCATGAGCCCGATCACCACCCACCAAGTCTGATATTACCACAGGTTTCCGTCTACGGGATGAAAGGATATCTGACTACGCCTGCTGGAGTTTCTCGTAGCTTCTTGATACGGCACTGCTACGAGTTCGCAGACCCCCCTACCTACTATGTCCAGGCCTCTTTTGGAACCGAGCCTGAGGTACCAGCAAAATTGGAGAACTTCAGGTTACGCCCTGGCCACACCGAACCAGTACAGGCCGCGTTCGAAGACCACGTGCGCGAACTCACTCAAACATTCCGCGAGCAAGGAATTGAAAAGGCAGCGAAGTGGCTCTTCGACCGCGCACAATCTAGACCACAAGTCAATGGGCTTACCAACGGACACTAGCTTGGGTTTGCGTCGCTCAACAGCCACCCTTGGACAGATGCTAGGATCTTGACAAAAAGAAATGCGGCACTGGTGGAAGATTGCATACATACTTCGTCAAAGATTCTCAACGTCAAAGCATGAGGCCCGGGGTAGGTGGGGTAGAACAAACCGCATCAAATCCAATTGAAGTTGCCAACGCTAGGAGAACACTGTACAGCGCCGCTATCATATATACGTCGCCATAATATGTACGTCGCCGTAATATGGACGCCACCATGATATATACGCCATCACTATATATACGCCACTAAGGCATCGAATGTAGCCTCGTTCTCCTCTCCACGTGCCTCGTCCGCGGACATTACCTCGGTTCGGAGCCTTCGGGCATCCGATAGGTAATCTTCACTCCTTGGGTCGTGAAGCTCTCGAAGTACATGCGACAATTTGTACTTTGACCGCGCGATCCTCCTCCGATTCTGCTCTTGTGGGTTCTTTTCTAGGATACGTACGGCTTCTAAGAGCAAGTCCCTACCGAGTGTCAGGGATTGGTTGCATGAATGGCAGATGGGATATGAAGAGGTATAAAGTACACACCTTGCGTTGATGATATCTCCAAGTTTATAGTGGCACAAGGCTAGCATATGCAGCGTCGTTGCAGTATCATTATGGTCTCCTAGGGCCTCCGACCTCAGCTGGAAAGCCTCTGTCAATAGATCTCGAGCTGCGATGATTTGATGCTGCTCGAGACGCATACAGCCAAAATTGTGGTATGTCAAAGCTCGTCTAGTAGTGTCATTGCTCTCTTTGCCGATGTCGATGGCCTTTTCGTAGTACTGTGCCGCTTGATCCCACTTCTCCTGGCGGCCGAAGACGTTCGCTAAGTTGGAGAACGAAAGGCTGAGTAGGTAACGTAAGTCACGTTCCGCTGTCCAACGCTCTTTGATCTTCAGAGATAGAGTATTGTTCAATTCCGCTTCCTGGTAGCGGCCTTGTGCGCAGAGAATGCCAGCCACGTTATTGTAAGCGTTTGCTAGTCGAATCTCGTCCAACATCGTCGCCTGCTTCCCTTGTCGCTGAAGAGATAGTAGATTTTGTTTCCGATGGTGCGCGTGTTCGCTAAAAAAGAAGAAGGCCTGGTCAAGAACACCCAGCTCTGAAAGAATACATCCGTAGAAAGAGTAAACATTATCTTTGAGTAGAAGGTCGCTCTCCTGTGCCTCAACCAAAGCCTTCGCACTTAGTATGAGTTCTCTGCCTTGTTCTAGCAGGCCTCGCTCCCAGAGATAGATCGAAGCATCAGTGAAAAGCTCCGGCAGGTCTTTCGGGAGTACCGAAAGGTCCTTGGATTGCCGGATGGCAACATTGAGGGATATAATATGGGCGATCCACTGCTCACACTGGGGCCACAAATGACTAAGCGGTTCTGCAAAAGGAGATTGATGGGGAAATTTCTTGCGGAGAAGTTGTAGTGCCCAAGATGAAGCCTTGCGCAGTGTTTCCTGGTCAAGGTGGTTCAGTACGTACTTTCGGACTTGGCGATGGATCGAGAGTGCTGGACGCCCGTTGTTAGTGGACGAGGAGGTTACCAAAGAGTAGCGTCTTAGATCTTGTAGAGCATATTGGGATCTGCGCTCCTGTGTCAGGGCTACACTGATTCCAAAGAGCTTTAGGTTTTACATACTTTACACGGGAGTCTAGTATCGACGGCAGTCCGTGCATAGATTCGTCTTCGTCAAAGAGCTCTTGTGGAATTGCGTCTGGGTCTAGAAAAGACAATATATCGAGCAGGAGGATAGCGGCCTCTGACAACCTGTCGAAGGCGAATTTCCAAACATTGGCAAGCGTGTGCCGGTAGGACAGAGGCAAGCCTTGGTCCCACTCTTCGATAGCTGACGCAGTCTCGCGATCGAGTTGATATCGTTGAAGCAAGTCGGCAGGCTCTAGACTTGTTGCAAGTATGTAAGAGCCAATCTGACGGATAGCTAAGGGTAAGCCGCCAATTTCTTTCACGATGCTTTCTGCCGTTGAGTATGGAACGTTTCGTCCTTGTTTAGTCATCATGGTTTCCAGCATTTCAACGCCCTCCGAGATCGAGAAGGAATCGACCGAGGTCCCGTAACTGAGCGACTCTTGAATCAGCCAATTCTGGTTCTGACTCGTCAGCAGTATCGAGCCCTGTGATGCTGGCGGCCATAGTTCGCTAAGATCTTGCGGATGGCCAGCATCGTCAAAAACCAACAACCAATTTTCCCCTAAACAGAATTAACAAAATTGCCGAGTTTCGCAGCTAGCCTGTCCTGCCGACATACCTGATTCACACAGCCAGCTTTTCACCTCTGTCAATATCTGAGGGTGACCACTGTCGCAAAGTTTCAACCTTCGGGCGATCTCTCCATATCCCTGAGAGGATTTGACCGGTGTGTCACATGTAACCCAAAAGCAAGCAGTGTAGGAGGATCGAAATTTGTAAAAATATTCCAGAGCGATTTGGGTTTTTCCTGTCCCTCCTAATCCACAAAGAGCGACGAACTTCAGGCCGCCTCCTGGGCGCTTCTTGGATGGACCAAGTTCCTTGTGAATCTGAAGCAGATAGCTTTCTCGACCGTAGAACGATAAGTTCTGGGGGAAAGACACAATGAAGGATGCTCGGTCTTGTAGGGTTTTATTCGATGACGTTTGTTCCAGTGTGAAATTGGAGACCGCAGCACTGATTCGTTGCAGCTGTTGATTGTTAAGCTCCTGGTGAGCGAGACCCGCTTCAAGCGCTAGCTGTTCCTTCAGTCGCTTTAATCGGCGTAGATTATGTTGAAACCCTTTTTGGTCGCGCTTCCATTTTAATTTTGTGATAATGTCTGCTCTCGCTGTTAGTGATTCATCCAGATGGACGGAGGGAGAAGAGTTTCACTGATCCTCCCGCGACCAAAGGTCTTGACTGTACGTAGAGCAAGGTCCATGTATTCTTTGTAGACATCTGACGCTGCAAGCTGAAGATCTGCGTTTCGTGATACGAACTTGAGGTATGATGACTCACGGGGGATCACGTTGAGAAGCTCTTCGAACGTTCGAACAATTGAGTCCATGTAATCGGTATTGCGACTCATGAACTGCCTTCCTTCAGTCAGTTGCATTAGAGTGAGCCAGGACGCTGACCTTAATGACAAGCCCAAAGAGACCCCACATCGTTCTCTGGAGGCTCTTGTCGCTTGGTGCGAGTAAGGCGAAGAGGTCCCCCATTACTTTGGAAAGCCGTATCACTTTGTTCAACCGACCTTCGAGTGCCCCTAGAGAAGCAAATAGGCCCACCATATGTAAAGAGTTAACCAAGTTCTGAACCTTTTCTTCGTTGTCGAACTGTATGAGCTGCCCCTGCTCGTCGGGTAGTAATTGATGAATTGTCGCTGATGCTGCTATGGCGCACGAATCCGCAGAAGAGATGAGATCCATAACTAGTAGGAAGGAGAAGCGGCTTCGTCGCCAATGATTGAAGAGCACATTCTCTCGAGGACCCAATTCACAGCCTGAGCTCAAGAGGGCGAACGTAGACGTGCAAGTCTTCTGAAGTTCGATATCGCAGAATCCGAGCCTATGTACATGAAGCTGTCAGTAACGTGAAGGGAGCAAGATGTCTCTATGGGAAGAGCGGCATCAAGAAACTCACTTTCCCCTTCGTCGTTGTCCGCCTCCGAACACTGCGACGATGTTGAAGCTAACCTACAGGAACCACGAAGAACTTGAAGCCAAATACGGCGAGTGTAGGTTCGCTAGAGAAGGAAGACATGGTAGACTGCATGCACACAAGGAATGTTCTCGACAGCAAGACTACTCTGGAGAGCTGCACAAGGCCCTACATCCACCATGGCAAAAGCAGTCGAAGCACTGCGCGCTAAACCCCAATTAGATACTAATATTGTGTAACGTGCGTCTCACGCTAGCGAAAGCACTTCGAACAGACGAACTGCATAGATAGACATTCGACGCCATTGCCCAATTCTAAATATCGATTTGATAAGATAGCTGCGAACGGAAGAAAAGAAAACTAACACTGGGGCAATAAGTAATCTTGAATCAAACGGGGGGCGGTACTCCAGATTCACCATTCGCCAATGCAACACAACAAATACTAAAGAGTCCTCCTCACACGGCTCCATTGTCACGATGAAAGCGGATTGGAGTTACAATCCTGCTTATGCCAGGTGCGGGGCCCTCACACACTCCAGCTTGTAGATCCCAGTCAAGACTGCATACCGCGCCAGCCTCATCACGCATGAATGAAAGAAGGAGTAATGGTAGGCTTAGAAAACCTTCCATACCCTTTCTCAAAGCGTCATCTCTCGAGTCAGGTAGAAATGTCCATGTATCGTAGTGGTAATGCCGGAGCTTGGCAGATTGTCGCGAGATGGAGTTCACGTTGAACCCCAGTAGCTCAGGAGGATGTTCGGGACCGATGACCTTTGGAGAGAGCTTGTATATGTTGACGGTCAAGTTATAAGCTCTATTCGTGAAACCTCCTACATAATCCTCGATTTGGCCATGCTTAGTATTCTGAACACGGTTAGAAACCCATTCCTCGACTAGCGCAGGCCATAGGCGTTTAGAGGTCTCAGCCGCCTTGATAGCGTAGTCTTCTAGATTGACTCGAGGCTGCATGTCGAATAGCTCTTGCGCAAGTAATTGGGCAGCCAAGTCCGCAGGATCACCCCTTCCAGGTGCAGAATTGGCCATGACTACCACGGCACTCTGGGTGGTCGGAAAGGTGTACAAGGCTGTAAGGAATCCGTTGAATTCTCCCCAGTGTGCAACTGTCAGACGCGGTGGTCCAGCTTTGTTTATGATTGGCGGGTCAGGCAGTAGAGCGAAGTTTGGTCCTATCGACCCAAGCCAGGTGGAAGGCAACATATGGCGGAACCAGCCGAGCCCGTAAGAGTTTTCGTACCCAGAACCTTCAAGTGTAATTGGACGATGTCCGCACCTTTGAAGCTGCATTTGGCGGAGTGGATTACGCCTGCCGTTCCCATCTGATTCGACATTCAAAGCATGATCTTGGTCAAAATTATCCACTTCAGCTTCCATGACTGCTCTAGCCCACGTCAACATGTCGCGAACCGAACTTCTTACATAGCCTGCGCCGCCCTGAGGACTACCGTCATCAAGAGCCGAGGGGCTGAGCGGAAGTAAGGAACCATCATCAAACACAGAATAGCCTCGAGCAAAGTTACCATCAGTGGGCTGGTCAGCTGCTCGAGTGACACTACGCGTCATCCCTAATGGTTCAAAAATACGCTCTTGCAGGAAGTTTCCGGAACTTTGGCCTGAGACTTTGGTGATAAGCTCACCAACAACTCCAAATATTGAGTTGTTGTAAAGCCAGTGAGACCTAAAGTTGTAGCAGACTGGTAGGTGAGAGCTGGTCTGCACCTGTTGCTTTCCAGAAATCCAGAATTCATCGTGAAAACCACACACCAGATGGTCAACCGGGGCTAAGCCGGTGCCGTGCGAGCAAAGATCCAACAGCGTCGCGCGTTTAGCAATTTCCGGATCCTGACTTGTCTGGAATTCGGGCAAATAAGACTGGACGGGCTCCGTCCAAGATAACCTGCCCTCATCGATCAGAATCCCGCACGATGCTGTAGTAAAGCTTTTGGTGCAGGACGCGACAGGGTACACAGTGTCTTCATTAGCTGCCAGGTTCTCTTCTACATTGGCGAGGCCGGTGCCATGGGTGAACACGACATCGCCCTTATGCAATACTCCGCACACCAGCGACGGCGTACCGAAGGCTTTCCGAATCTGTTCAAGAGTTGGCAGCAGATGATCAAATCTAGGACAATGTTAGAGGATGTAGACCTAGCAAGTACTAGAGCCTACTGATCAGAATCTTTCCGCTCCCCGGCTGTGTGGGTGTGTATCGCCATCTTTTACAGTCCGATACCAGGACGCGAATGATCAGGGTTTCGGCAACTCATGGCTTTTGTCGAATTTTCAAGCTTCTCATTCCTATCTACCCCTGGCTCTTCCAGCCATAAAGCGCTTCCTGTTTCCCCAACCAGCGCATTGGGGTCGTATTCAGTCGATGCTCGAATGTCTGCACAGCCTTGCAAGACGTTGTCAATCGTGGACGATGCCGCGGAAGCCGGCGGCCGGGACCATGCTTGAGACTAAAGTAGGCTCGGCTAGTAGCGCACCGTTTCTGCGATTGGAAGCCAATCAGAAGCGTGCTGCTCCATCAACTCCCTTCTAGAGACTCCTTCAGCGGTATCTGGCGTTCTTGCAGCCGGATGAGTGTGATGGGCACTCCGATAGGCGGAGCCTGCTGCACGGATCTCTTCATCGGGAGGGGTCCACAGGCCAACTGGACACTAATGGTTCAAAAGACGCCCTTTGTCCGCGGTACGAGTACTTGTAATCCTGAGCAAATGTTCATCCTGGTCCCAGATCGCAAGGGTGTCTTGTCCTCGTTTGCTGCCTACCATGGCCCAAGTTCTGCTGCCCTCCGCTCCCGTTCATGTGGAGTATCTCCCTTCGTCCAAGTACGAGACCAAACAACCGCCGAAGGAAGACCCTTTCCGCCATTGCTCTCTCGCCAATTCACACAATCATCATGAATTGCATCCTTGGGGGAGTGAGATCAAAGCCCGCTCCAAAGAATTCGATGCACTGTACGCCGAAGCGAACAATCGCTACATGTATCATCTATGGTACACGCAAGCATTGGCGCCTTACATGGCCACCAAGCTAGTTGCCATCAGCCCTTTACCAAAGCAATTAACCGACATCTTAGCTGCCGTTGTCAGGCAAACGTTGGCCTTGGGAGTTGATGCAGCTATCCAGTCAGACAACGGGCAACACCTGGTTCAAGAGATTCGCAACGTGCTTGAAGGGACGTCGCTGACTCCGAAAGATCGGATCTTTGTTCGTTTGGGTGCCACGTCTACCAAGGACAGTTTTGCCATTGACGTTCCAACCACGAAGCCATCTCCAATGGCACCTGAACCCGAAATGATCCTAAGACGTATCCTGACAAGCGGACGCTGCGTTGGTCGTTTGCTCGCTTTAGCAGACGGGATCTGGCCGACCGACCCGGGTGAAGCTCTCATCATACAAGAATGGTCTCCTACGGTTGAGCTTCAGCGCGAATTCAGGGTCTTCTGTTTCGAAGGCCGGGTTACGGCAGTCAGTCAAGATATCTGGTGGGAAAAGTTCGGTTGGCGCGAGCGCTACTCCGCTGGCTTTGTGGACGCCATAATGAACCTCTGGGAAAGCGTCAAGATTCACCTTCCTTTCGACACATGTACAATGGATGTGCTCATGAGCGAAAGTCAAAGCGCCTCACCTGGCTGGAAGGCGGAGCTTATTGAATTCAATGGATTTGGGGCTCATCTCAATACCGGTAGCGATCTCTTCCATTGGGTTGATGATGAGAACATCCTACTGGGCAGGGCCCCCGGCGTCACCGTCCGGTTTGTCGACGATTGGGAAGCTGGTGAAAACAAGAGCATCAAAGAGGCTGTGAAAGGACATGCATTGGGCCCAGACAATGCCATAGAGCAAGTCTTGCCCGACTGGCTCGCTCTTGAAGAAAAATTACGGGCCAATTTCAACACAGTCAAGCTCAACGGGGACGAAGAACATTTGGTACCCAAGGAAAAATATCCGCTCCCGCTTCGCGGTCGATGGTGCAGTGCGTACTGATGGCAGCGCTGGAATTACACCGGGGATTCAATTTCGTCAAGAGCTGTCTATTGAGATAATGATATATACCATTCATTACAGGTACTATCCAATTTGACTTCAGTTGCCTTCGCTCCTATCTCCCAACCTATCTCCCAAATCTCAGGTCGCCTTTTGCGAATGATGTGAGAACAACATAAAGCAGTCTAGAGAGACCTGCAGCGCCGACGATGATAGGAAATAGCTGTCCCGTGGAGTTACATTTGTAGATATTGTTGATGGTGTTCCAATGGAGCGTCAGCTCAACAACAACCACGAAGACGCACATAGCAGCCACGCTTGCCAGAACACTCTTCCAATATGGCCTCGGAAGTAAAGCGTCCTCGTCCGTTTCATCGAGCTCGGCAGTCATCCAGTCCCTGTGCCATTCATAGCAGTCTAAGCCGATTGCGACCGCCGTGGTCAGCAGGAGTGCTGTGCAGAGAACCAAGCCCACAACGAATGAGACCTTGAGTAGCACCCTGAACCAGCCGTATAGGTTAATCCGTGCGAAGAAGAACACCGATGATGTGCAGCTCGGATGAAGCATCACATCAAGACCAATGAAAGAATACCACACCCCATATGCGCACATGCCAGCGCCCAGCGCAATCCTTATCACAGCTCCTATATTGGAAGGTGCCACGTCGATGAACTGGGGTAACGCTGTACGTCGTTTCCTATGCCACGGCCAGGCGAGGCTTGAGAATGCACCACTCAAGCAGATGAGAAGGATCACCAATGCTTCGACAGCGAATAGATTCTCGCCACGTGTAATGGTGATCGCGATCAGACCGCCTAGCATAGCAATCTGGAAGCACGTGGTGACACCACGCATCGATGCTGCTTCCGATGGTGATAGGTTATACACGAAGATGGAGGTGAGGTATTGGATGTAAGCACCTAGCCGCACACCCATGCCGTAGGAATCAGTGTCTCCATCAAAGCCACAGCTGCCTTCCCCGCTTTTGCTTCCGCCTGGTACGTCTGTGAGTTCAGCGGGCGGGATGAAGGCCAAAACGAGGAGGGGGACGATGAACCTCGTAGTAAAACTGACTATCTTAGATTTGACCATAGGAAATCGGAAATCCAGGATCAAGTAAGGCCAAGGTAGCATACCTGACCGAGTATGAGGAGGAATTTGTTGGGATATATACAATTGTAAAACAGGGGATGTCGAAGCCTCAGTCTACGCGCCGCCGTATGTGGCTTTTCAGGACAGCCTCGTAGCAAGAGGTCGCCAGAGTCTTCCATACGGAGGCTTAGCTGCGGTCTCGAACAGTATCAAGTTAAGCGCCAAGCTGGAACTAATCGGTTTTGGGAACTCCTGCATACGCCGACTGCAAGGTGACACACCGTAGACAGGGCTCGACTCGCAGGCATAACAGGCATTGTAAAGTCGGCCAGTGAGGCTCAAACTCTCGTTCCCGCTTTGACGTACTATTTATTATCTACTAGACGTTAGGATTCCTTTCGGATTTGATACCACACTGCCTAATTCGAACACAACTGTCACACGAATACAAA
>JAABUW010004753.1_pt1 | contig 18232 bp, 5 predicted proteins | sample 5560081 | NCBI WGS metagenome assembly JAABUW01 (sample SAMN10711882, study PRJNA513363) | rock metagenome | isolation source: Antarctica rocks | place: Antarctica: Victoria Land, Knobhead sud | reverse complement strand
AAATTTTATTAAAATATTTTAAAGATTAAGCATATTTTAAAACAAAATTTAAGAAAATAAATTTTAAAAATTATATATATATTTTTTGTATATAAATTTTTAGAATTGAACAAAATTTCGAAATTATTATAATTTTTTTTTTTAAAATATAAAAATTAATATTAATTTTAAAGTTAAATTCTTTATTGTTAACGCTAAAAAATTTATACATAAATATTATATATATAATAATTATTAATTAATTATATTATATTATTTAAACTTTAAATTATATACTTGATTATTATTATTTTTAGCTTAAATTTTCTATATAATTTACTTTTATTTTAAATTTTTTAAAAAAAAATTTAAAACATAAAATACATTATATATTGTTCTAAGTTTAACAAGTTTCTTTCTACTATATTATAATCGTAAAAATATTAAATAATTTGCAAGATATTTATAAATTATTATTAATATTTAAGATTGCTAGTTATAATTAATCTCTTTTATTAATTTTAATTTTAATAAGAATTATATAAACAATATTAAAATCGATTAACGCAATAAAAGTCTAAAACTAGATTGTTTTATTATTGCTATTAATTAACTTAACAAATTTAATATTAAACTTAAATTAATTTAGAGTTAAATAATTTTTTTTAATTACTATTTTAAATACTTTATTTCTAGAAATAAAAAATTTTAATTTTTTTGTAAAAATATAATAAATATATATTTTAATAATAAAAAAATTGTTATAATTCTTAATTTTGTTTTTAACAAATATTAAAAGAGCTTAAATATTTAAATAATTATAATTAAATAAACTTGTATTATTGTTATTATTGTAATTTTTGTAATTTTTATTTTTAATAATTTTATATTTAATATCTTTCTACTTAAAATTAATAAAAATAATCTACTTTTTAATTTCTTTAATTGCTATATTTTTTTAAATAACAAATTGTTGTTTGTGTTTTTTTATTTAACAAATTGCTACAATTTTCTAAGTAACAATTATAAATATATTAGCAAACTCGAGAAATCTTATAATAATAATATAATACTTAATAAGTTAAGCAATCGATAAAGATAATAAATAATATATAAACAAGTAATAAATTTTTGCAATCTATTAAGTTTGTAAAATTAAATAAGTTGTTAATTTTAAAGAAGAGATTATTAAGTAAATATTAATAATTATTAAAATTATGCGTCTAATAAATAGAATTTTGTTATCTAATTTTACAAATGTATTAATAAGAATATTAATTAATATTTATATTTTGTGTTACTACTAATATATATTATTGTAAAAATTGTTTATCTAGTATTACTTAAAAAATTAAAAACTATAATATAATAACTATAAGTTTTAATTTAAATTATATTAATAAAGTTAAAAGTTATTTAATTAATAATAGTTTACTTGTTTAATATCTTAATTTAACAAAAATATTTATTTTATAATTTTCGAAAACAATTATAATTTTGTTGTAAAAAAAATTTAATTTTGTTAATTAAAAAGTGTTATAATACTATAGATATAACTTCTTTAATTAAGTTTTTTATTATAATAAACTCTATAGATTAATTAAAATATTGTATAGTATTATTAATAAAAATATTATATTTTATTTTGTATTTTTTAACAAAATTTTCGACTTTATCTAGCAAATTCTTATTATATTAATAATTAAACTCGAGTTTATAATTTTTTTAATAAATTAAATATTTTAAGATAGATTTCTTGCAATTATAACAACAAAATTAATAATTAACAAAAAATTCAACTTTGTAGATATATTACTTGTTATTAAATGTTGTAATTAATTTAAAATAATTAGATTGCAAACAATTATAAAGATTGTTTTCTCTAAAAATTAACTCTAGATTAATAATAAAAATAACTAAATAAATTTTTCAATTAATAAGTAAATTAAGTTTATAGATTAGATTATTTTTTTGTTTAAGAACTATAAAGAAATTAATTTGCTAAATAATTAACTTTGTTAATTTAATAAAAGATAAACTATAATTCTTATATAAACAAAGAAAAGCTTAATTGTTTATTTAAAAAGTTAGAAATTAATAATATTTATTATAGAGATTCTTTGCTATTATATTAATTTAAACAATTGTAATCTTAATTTTTGTTATATTTATTATTTTTTTTAAGTTAATTTTCTTTTTGCTTATTAGATTTAAAAAGAATTAAAAAGTCTTAAATTTTAAATCTTATAACTATTTTATTTGACAAAAAATTAATAAAGAAACTAAATAAATTGTTTAATTGTATTCGAAAAATAAAAAAATAAAATTTAATTAAGTTTAAAATTGTTTGCTATTATATAGCAAAGAATAAGTTCTATTATTTAATTAATTTTTTTGCTTTAATTATTAATTTAAGAATAATATATAATAAAAATCAAAAAATTAATATTAAGTTTCTTAAATACAATATATTAGAATTTAAACAAGAACTTTCTATTACAATTATATATAAAAGTCTTTAATATTCTCTAATTTGCAAGTTTGTCTACTATTATATTAGTTTAGTTTTTAACAATATATATATTTTTATTAATTATAATTATTACTTTTTTGAAAAATTTATATATTGCAATAAATATAACATTTATATTTTGCTTATTCGATAAAATTAATATAAAATCGAAACTTATTATGTAAAAAAATACTAAAAAATTAATAATAAGATTTAAAGTATTATATAATTAATAATATTTTGTTTAACAAAGATTATATTCTTAACAATATATTATATAATATTGTAGACAATTGTTTAATTTGCGAAAGTAAAAATTAATAAAAATTGTTCTATATAAACAAGTAAAGTTAATATAGTAATTTTTGTTATATATTTAAGTAAAAATCTTTTTCTCAAATTTTTTTAATAAATCAAATCTCTTTTAATTGACGTAGTTTGTATAGTATAACAATCTATTTTTTACAAAGAATTGTATATTTAATAATTTAATAAATTTCTAAACAATATTTATAATTTCTATCTACTTAATAGATTTAATATAAACGTTAAACAATTGTTTTTTAAAATTAATACTTATTTCTATTAAGTAAATATAAAAGAATATTGCTCTATTAAAGATTGTTTGTGCAATTAAGTTTTTCTTTTTTCTAAAGATTTGTTCGACAAATTTGCTTACTTTTAAAACTTCGATTTCAAATATAAAAGTATTAATTTTGTCAAACTCTTTAATATTATCTACTTTTTTTCTATTAATTAATATTAACAATTAAGACAAAGCGTTAAATATTATATTTAAACAATTTATTTTATATTAAATATTAAAATTAAATTGCGAGAGATATTGCAATATATATATAAGTCTAAGATTAAATTTGTTTGTAACAAATAATAACAAGATTGTTTGCTTAATAATATTAAGCGTAGTTAAGTAATTTGTATAGACAATAATTAACTATTTAAAAATCTTAATTAAATATTTTGTTTTTTTGATTATTTAAATTAAGCAAGCAATTTTTAGTTTTGTCGACTAATAATAAGACTTAACAATACTTAATATTTAAAACAAAAATAATATATATTAAATATTAAATCTTTAAAAGTTATTATTAATAGAATTATCTTTAATATAATAAATCTTAATTTTGTTTTTTTGTTTTTTTGTTATATTAAGTTCTACAAACAAATAATAATTAATATCGAAATAAATAAAAAAATTTAATATTATAAAAGCACACTAGAGTTAATAAAAAAAGCTTAACAAACTTAATAATTGTTTAATAAATATATTTCGAAAATATATTTTACACTTTTAATTGTTTTGTGCAAGTAAATTTTTAAACAATTGTATTTTCTTTTGTTGCAACAAGTTAATATATTATATATATTAAACAATTTTGTTGCACTAATAATTAATAAGATTTAACTATATTTTTAATACTTTAAGATTTTTAAGAAATTAAATAGTTTTAATTGCAATAATTTGTTTCTTAATAATAAATAAATTAAAGATATTAATTTTTTGCTTAAGTAAAATAATACTAAAATAATTAAAATAAATTTTTTTAAAATTTAGTATAATTTGAAGTTTAACAAACTTAATAAAAAGATTTCGTAAATAATTAAAATAATTTGTAAAAAATTTAGAGAAAATAATAGTATTATCGATATATATTTTGTAAAACTTGTATAGAAGTTGTAGCTATTTATTTATTATTTACTATATATAAGTCGAGAAATTTTTAAATTTTATAACAACAATATTAAGTTGTTTTTTGTTTTAATAAATAATAAACAAAAATTTATAACAATTTCGTTTAACTATTACAAACTAAAGAAAGAAAGCGAAATTATTTATTAAATTTATATAATTGCAATTCTTTAATTGCGCTATAATATTGCTTTATATAAATATTAAGTAATTATTAATAATTGTTAGTTTATTTAAATCTTTAATATTTGTAATTATTTAATATTTTTTAGCAAACTAATTATTAAAGTTGTTAATTATATATTAAATAACAAAAATCAAGAAATTAAAAAAAGTTAATTGCGTAAATTATTTTATCTTTTCTTGTTAATAAAGTTTGTCGAATTTCTTATTAACTACTCTTTTATTTTATTTGTTTAATAAATAGATTTTTTGTATTATTCTAAGAAATTGTTGTAAAGTTTTAATTATTATTTAGTGAAACAATTATCTAGTTGTCTTTTATTGATTTAATAATTCTATTATTGTTTTTTTAAAAAATAGCGAATTTATTAACAAAAGTGCAAAATTCGATTATCTCGATTAATAAATTACAAATATATATACTATTAAATAGAATTATTTAATATTTGTTTAATAACATTTTTACTTTTATATTATTTTTAACAACTTAATTATATTTGTCGAAGTTAATTTAATAGTAATTTTGCTCTTTAAACTTAATTAAACAATTAAGATTTATTAACTTATAAACAATAATTAACAAAAAACTTTTGTTGCGTATTCAAATTGTTAATAATAAGATATCTATTACGTATATATAAGCGTCAATAAGATTTAACTTAAACAAAAAATTATAGTTTAATAAAAACTAATTAATTCGAATAAACACTCTAACAATACTATTTGCGTTAACAATTATTTTGTATTTCAATTTTAAAATTTAACAAATTTTAATATTATTTTGTATTATAATATTAAGACTAGTTATTAATTTTTAGCAACTATTTAGAGTAAATTGTTTAATATTAAGATTAATAATTATTTGTTTAAAAACTTTAATATTTATATTAAGTAATAGTTTAATTTTAAGATTATTAATAATATATATTTTTTAACAAATATACGCAATAGACTTTTTGTCGCATATATAGTCTTTAATATATATATTTAATACAAAATAATTATTAATTAAGTATTTTGCAATATTAATATTATAAATAAAGATAAATATTTGTGTCTTTTTAATAGAAAAATTTAATACAAGATTTTTAAAAAACTTGCAATTAATAGAAATTATAGTATATTTAATATTTACGCATATAGTATACAACAAATCTTGCTAAACAAATTTTAGCAAAATAATAATATAATAATATAAACAAAAAATTAAGTTTGTATTAATTATTGTTTTAATATTTAATTTAATTAGTTTTAAATTATTAATAATTTAATTTAATTCTATTATCGCTTTGTTAATATAAAAGATCTTAACAAATATTTGTTTTATTTAATATTTAGAATTGTATTTTTTCTTAATATATTGGAAAAACTTGTTAGTTAATTGAAAAATACAATAGTATTTTGTGCAAATAAGTTGTTTAAATAGTAGAAGTTCTATCTTCAAATTAATATAAAAGATATTAACAATTATTAACAAGTTTTTGCGTTGTTTTTTCGATAGAGTCTCTCTCTAATAATTTTTTTCAACATAATAGATATTGTTTTGCGAAATTTCTAAATAGTACGTAGAAACGTTGTAAAATTAAGTCGAATAATATAAGTTATTATATAATAAAAAATTTATATAATAAGTTGATACAACAACTAATTAATACATTAATAAGACAAAAAATTAATATCTAGATTGCTAGTAAAATAATTGCTAATATATTAACAATTAATAGAACAACTAATATTTTTAAAATTAATAATTGTTATAATTTTGTTAATCTTTACTTTTAATATAACAATTATTTGTTTTAAAAAGAAATAGATTTTTGTTTTCGCTATTCGATTGCGTTTTGATATTAAAAATAATAATAGCAAGATATTTAGAGAAAGAAAATAACAATATAGTAAAACAATATTAGCTATTAAAATTAAATACGTCTTGCAAAAATAAACAAATCTAATAGTTTGTAAACAATTAATATAAGTTAAAGTAAATAGAATACAAAGTATAAAAAAAGCGTAATTAATAAGATATAAATAATTAATAAGTTTATTGTTATTAATTGCTATTTCTAAGATTATTATTGCACTTTTTAAACTTTTAAGTATAATTACAATTTTAAGTTAATAAATAATAAATATTTATTATTGTTTTTTATAACTCTTTTTTGCATCTAGTTTCTTAATAAAGTTTTAAACAATTATATAAATTATTAATATAATAATTATTAAACGCAACTCTAGATTAAGTAAATTCTAGATCTATATAAATTAATTTTATAAATTAGAGATATTAATTAATTAAAAATACAAAATAATATTTTGAAGAAAATTGTTTATTTTGCAATTATTTTGCGCATTCTTAATTGTAAAAATCTTAAAAATAAGTTTATTAAAAACTTTATTAATTTTTATTTTAAATTGTATCTTTAGTTTGTTAATAAAATTAATAAATAAAAGATTTTTAAATATTTTGCGCTTAAACTCTTCGATCTTCTTTAAATATTAAATTATAGCAATATTATAAAAATATAACAATAAATTATTCTTTATTGCAACTTTGTTAACTATATAAGTATAATTCTTTATTCGCTTAACAAATATAAAGATTTCTCGATAAATTGTTTCTTTATTTGCGAAAATAATATTATTTAATTTATAGCTTTTCGAGATATTTAAATTAAAAAATTCTAGATTTGTTATTTTAAAACAATTAATTAAAGTAATTAAATTGTCTTAATTATTGCTTCTATCTAGATAACAATATCTTTAAAAATTCTTGTCGATTTAATTAAATTATTAAATTTCTTAATATATTAACTTACGTAGTTGCTTTATTATTTAAGATATAAATACTTTGTCTTTTTAATAAGTTTCTAAATCTCTCGATTAACTCGATTAATTATAGATAGTATTGTTATAAATATATAAGTAAGTAATAAAATTAATTAGATATTTAAACACAAACAATATCTAATTGTTAAGAATATTCTAGTTAAAACTATATTAATTGTTTAATATTTATCAACTAAGATTAATTTGCTTAAAATTGTATTGTTTGTTTAACATTTAATAACTAAAAAGAGTTTAATTAATATTATACTACTTGTTTAATATCTAGTAAGTAAAAAACTAAGTAAAGAAGTTCTAAGTAAGTAAAACAAGTTAACTTTGTAAGTCTTAGACAATAAATATGTTTTAAATAGATAATTACTATAGAAATATTATCTAATATTGCTAGCATATTATTTTCTATATTGCTAATATACTACTCTTTATATTAAGTTTAATCGAGTAGTTTTTAGAGTTTAACGCGTTGTTTGTTTATATTGTTGTTGTTATTATTGTCGCTATTCTTCTTCTTCTTCTATCTTTTATATTAATATTTATCTTAACATATTTATGCAAATATTATTCTCTATCTCTTTAGCTAGATATCTAACAATTAATTGTAGCGTTAACAAAAAGATTAATAACAAGACAAATAAAATAGATAAAAAGATATCTAGAGAGATGCTATCGAAAATCAAATTGCAAATATTTTAATCTTTTATATAGATAGTTTTTAAATATAAATTAAAGATACAAATTAAATTTATACTAGAAGATTAACAAGAAAATATATTAAATTTAATAATAAATAGACGCAAATCTATATATCTTCTAGAATCTCTCTTTAATCTTATTAATATTGTTTGTTTATAAGATTGTTAAATTCTAAAAATTATCTAATTAGACTTAATATAAAGAGTAATATACTAACAATATAAAGAATAATATATTAGCAATATAGAAGATAATATGCTAGCAATATTAGATAATGTTTCTATAGTAATTATCTTTAAATATTAAGAGCAAAATAACTCTATATATATAATAAGATAGAATTTAAATTAATTGTATTAAAAGTATCTACAAGATATTTGCGCATTACAAATACTCGCGAGAAGTAATATATATAGAGATAATAGACTAACTCGTTATAGTTATCTTCTCTTCTAGAAATCTCGTCCCGAGATTTAGGGTTATTTTAGGGCTGATCTAGGGTTAATTTAGGGTCACGCCAAGGTTATCGAAAAATTTCTAGTGTGTTGCGCACTTATAGACTAATCGTTCGATTCTAATAGTTGGAACTAATTTGCATAAATTATGAAAATACTAACTATATTAGATTAAAACTTAATCTAATTAAATATAACTTTCGGATCGAATTATAGATTTTGGGGAAAAATTGACTTGAACAATTAGTCTACGCACTTAGAGATCTTATTAATATAATGCTTAATACGTACTTAAAGATTGTCGCAATAATATAACAATATTATGTATTATATTTAACGTACTTATGTTAAAGTATATCTACGTACAACAATATAATATACAACACAAACTACTAGATCTTTCTAGAATATATAATATTAAATTTGCGCTTATAATTGTTTAACTAATAATTATAGAAGAAATTAATCTTAAAGTTTAGATATAATAATTGTATTAAATTGAAGTACGCGTGCGAATACTATTATAATAAGATAGAATTTAAATTAATTGTATTAAAAGTATTTGCAAGATATTTACGCATTGCAAATACTTGCGAGAAATAATATATATAGAGATAATAGACTAACTCGTTACAATATGTTTAAAGAAAGAAATTGTTCGATAATTGCAATCTTCGAAGCGTTAACTTACTTTATTAATATAATTTTTTTTATTGTTTTAATATAATTTAATACTCTTATATATAATAAGTTGTTCTTGTAAACAAATCTAAGCTTTTATTATCTACAAATTCTAAAAAGATTATTAAATAAATTTGTTATTTTATTGCGATTGTTGCAATCTTTATATAAAATAAAGAATACTTAATAACAAATATTTAATCTAGAATAATTTGTTAATTTGTTAAAAGAGTTGTTGTTTAAATCTTTAAATTAATTGTAAGATTTATTATTTATAGTAGATTAATTATACAAATACAAGTTGTCTAGTAAATTAATAATAACTAAGTCGATTAATTTAATAAAAGAAGATAAATTATTTAAATATAAGTTGTTTAGTAAGATAATAATAATTAAATTGATCGATTTAATAGAAAAAGCTAGAGCAATAAGCTTAGAATTCTTATACTTATTTAAAAACTTCGAAATTGTTAATAAGTCTTCGAAAGTTAATAAAACAATAAAATTAATATATTTGTTAAATTGAATTTTCGATAATTTAAAGTCTTAAATAATTGTCTTAAATCTTTTAACAATTTGTTTAAAAAGAAACTTGTTAATAGTTTACTTTGCAAATTAAATACAAAAATCTTTTATTAAATAAGTTTTATATTTGCAAGTTAATTAAACAAGAAATAAAGAAAAGTAAAAAACTTGTTTAACAATTTTAACAACAACTTGTTAAGTAAAGAATAAAAGATAGATTAAATATTAATAACTAGTAGATAGAAAAGCAAGAAGTTAATAAATTAATATAGATTCTTTCTTCTTTATATATAAAGTTAGCTTAAGACAAAAACTAGTAAAAAATAAATATTATATACTTAATAAATGCGAGATTTAAGTAAAGTCTACAAATAAGCTAAAGAATAAATAAGTTAATTAATATTAACAAGTTGTTTTGTAAGTTAATTGTATAATTTAACAAATTGCTTTGCAAATAAATAGTATAGCTTAACAAATATTAAGCAAAAGTAGATTGTCTTTAATACAAAGATTTGTTTAACAAATAATTAAAATAATTAATAAGCTAATATATTAAATTTAGCGAAAAACAAAATAATTAATATAGTTTGTCAATTAATTAATATAATAAGTTAGCGATAAAGAAGTACTTTATATATTAATTAAAGCTATTATTTGTTACAAAAACTAAACAAAAAATATACAAAACAAGTATTAGACAAGTTTTAATAAATAGTTAAATTAATAATCTATCTAGCTATGCGCAAATCTATCTTTACTTGTTAAACTAATTCTCTTAGAAACTAGCGCAATTTGTCGAGTAAAACTCGTCGAATAAAGTAATTTACTAGCTAGATATATAACACAATTATAATATATTACTTTAATATATTACTATATTATATATTTTATTTTGTTATTCTTTTATATTATAAAATTGTAATTAAAATAAATATTAGAATTGCAATTTATATATAACTTTATTTAATTTTACTTAATTTAAAGACTTTAATTTTTAATAATATAATAAAAATATATATTTAATACTTTAATAATTACACTATTATTTAAGTATTATTTCTTTATATATAAATAGATAAAATAAGCTTAAATAATAAGTTTTAATAGCTTAATAATTAAAGCAAATATAATTATTAATAGTTATTGCTAAATTTAGAAATACGTTGTAATACTAATATTAAACTAGCTATAAATAATATTAATCTATCTAATATTTATATTATATTAAGAATTCGAATTTCTCTTAAAGTATAATTATATTTATTTTTTAGGTTTTAATTCTAAATAGCTCTAAATATATTATCTTAATATATTACTAGATAATTTATTATTAAGAGATTATAAAATAGAATATAGCTTTCTACTATTTATTTTAAAATTTCTTTATACTAATATTAAGTCTTAATAATTCAAGTTAATTTTTTAAGTTAATTTTCGATTTTAAGTTTATAATTCGATTTAAATAATCGATTTTAATATTAGAAATTAAATTAACTTTTCGATTTTAACTTTTAGAATTAACTTAATCTAATTTAAGTTAAATATTTAGCTTAAACTTAATAACTTAATTTAACGCAATTAGTCTAATATTTTAATTATAATTAACTATATATTGTATTTTTATAAGCAAAAAATATATAAAAATTTGCTATTTTATATATTGTTAATATAAAACAATATATAAATAATATAATTTATCTAAAAATTTTACTAAAATTTAATATATAGTTTAAAAGTATTAATAATTTAAATTATTAATTTATAATATATAATAAAATAAAATATATATATATAATTAATTTGTATTAATTGCTTTTCTTAACTATTATATTTTTTTCTTACTTATATTTGTAAAATCTTAATAAATATATATATAAATTTTTACTTATTATTTGTTATATTTGTGCAACTTATATTTAATTTTCTCGAATTAATATTAATAAATTTTTATAATATATAATATTTTATATTTATTAATAATTGTTTGTTATATAATTGTTGCAACTATTGCAAGTTTTATATAATTTATTTTTAAAATATTTGCAAGTTTTGTTATAAAAGTAAAAATTTCAACTATATAAATTAAAATAATATTAGATTATTTAAAGAATATATTATATTAATTTGTTAAATTTAAACAACTTTTATAATTATTTTTTATAAATAAAATAATATTGTATAAATCTAATAATAAATTATTAAATTATTAAATATATTAAAAATATTTATTTTTTCTAAATTTAATATATAAAGATAAGAATATAACTAAATAAATTAATAAATATTTGTATAAATTGTAAGAACTTTATACTTTTTAATTTTTTTTTATTATTATAATTTTTTTTTTTTTGCTTAATTTTATATTTTTTTTATATAAATAACTTAATATAAATTAAACAAATTAGTATATTTTTTATTAAATAATATATTACATTATAATATAATTTGTACAATTATATAATATTTTTTTTGCAATATATATATAGTTTGTACAAATTCTATTATTATATTTCGAATTTAAAATATATAAATCAAAAATATTTGCAATTTTTTAATAAAAATTATACAAAAATTGCAAAAATTGTTTTTTTTATTATAACTTTATAAAAATATAGTTTAATATAATAATTTATATATATAATTCTATATAAATTAGTATTTCTTTATATAATTTTAATACAAATATATATTTACTAGTTTAAATCTATAAAAAAATTTATAAATTTTAATATTATAATTTAAAAACAACTTAATTAAGATAATTAATTTTGCAAAAAATTTATTCTAAATTATATAAACTTTAATTATACTAAAATAAGTTTTTTTAATTTTAATTAAATATTTGTACTTTTTTCTATTATTTAGCAAATTTAATATAGTTTTAAATATTAAATCTAGTAATTTAGACTAAAATATTTTAAAATTTAAACAAATTTTAGAATTTTTATTTATATAAATTCTTAAATTTATATAATATTATTTATTATTAATCGAATTTAATATATCTTTAATTAAATTTTCTTTAAAGTAATTTAATTCTTTGTTTTTTTTAACTAAGTTAAAGAATTTGTAATCTAGTAGTCTATTATCCTATATATATTACTTCTCGCGAATGTTTGCAATATGCGAACATCTCGCAAGTGCTTTTGACGTAGTTGATTTAAATTCTATTCTATTATAATAGTGTTTGCGCACGTGTTTCGACTTAATGCAATTATTACGTTTGGATCCCAAGATCAATTCCTCTTGTAACTATTAGTTAAACGATTGTGGGCGCAAATTTGACGTCGTGTATTCTAGAGAAACCTAGTAGTCTATGTTGCATGTTACGTCGTTGTACGTAGGTGTGTCGTGACGTGAACACGTTGAGTGTAACACGTGATATTGCTATGTCGTCGCGGCGACCTCTGAGCACGTGCCAAGCACCATGCCAAAGAGGCCTCTGAGTGCGCAACACACCAGGAATTTTTCGGTAACCCTGGCGTGACCCTAGGTTAGCCCTGAAATAACCCTGAAATAACCCTGGGGATGACCCTAAATCTCGGGACGAGATTTCTAGGAGGGGAGATAACTGTAACCTAGTAGTCTACCATCCTATATATATTACTTCCCGCGGGTGTTTGCAACGCGCGAACATCTCGCAGATGCTTTTGATGCAATTGGTTTAGATTCTATTCTATTATAGAATTTTAGATTTAAATTATAATTAAATATTAATTATTATTATATACTTTTGCGCAAGTTTTTACAAATTTTATATAATAAAAATTAATAATTATAGATTATATAATTATATAAATTAATAAAAAATTATATTAATTTATTAAATTTGTATAGATTAAAATACAAACTTTTACAATTTATTATTTAACTTTTTATATGTTTTATAACTTGTTACTTTTTTAACTATTTTATATAGAAGAAAAAAATTTGTATTAAAATTGTTTAAATCTTATATAAACTTTGCAAATAAAATATAAATATTATATTTAATAGAAGAAAAAAATATAAACAAATATTTTAAAAAATTTATAAAATTTTAATTATATAATTTATTAAGTAGATAGTTACTTAATTAGATTTAAACTATTAAGAAGAATTTTTTTATATCTATTGTAATAAACTAGAGTTAATTGAAAAAATTATTAAAAATATTATTAATTACTTTTCTTATATATAATTATCTTTTTACAATTTTATATTTTTGATAAATTACTTTACAAAATCTTAATTAAACTTAGTGTTAAGCTTTATATAAAGTTATATAATATCTTAATTTAAGATAGCAACTCTTCTAGTTGTAAGATATTGTATTAAGATATATTTATTAGTTTTAAAGTTTACAATAAGCTTCTAGAATACTATCTTAAGAAAGCGCTTCGCTAGTTGCTATATATAGTAATAAAGTAAGATACAACTTGTAGACAAATTTCAAAGATCAAGTAAAAAGACTAAGAAACTAGTAGATCCAAAATAAGATTATCGCAATTCTTGACTCTTGACTCTTGACGCTCGATCTAGATACTTGTAAATCTTCTTATTTAACTTTGTCGATCGCGAATCTTGAATAAGACTAGAACGCGCCATTCTTTGCAATTTCTAATTTCTCTCGAATATAGTCGTAATTCTCTTTATCTATTGGATTTGATTGCTAGCAAGAAAAGTAGCGTAATTTTCTCTTAAGCGAGAATTTAGTTACAGATATATAGACAAGAGCTCTCGCATCGCACTTACGTACAAGAATATAGAAAGCAAGATTGCTATCTCTCTTCGCTTTATTCGAAATAAATACACGTTGTCTTCAGGATAAAGAGCTAGCGAAGTATAGTTCAATTACAGTTTTATGCTGCAGAGCGCTATCAACTCTTGCACGATTTCGATAGCTTATTGAAAACCCTATCTTCTTATTTAGAATCAAAAGCGCGATCAATAATTTTACGCTAATTGTACAAATTATGCCGATCAACATATTCGGAGAGAGAGCAGGTAACAGAGAGATTAGAGATGATAGCACAAAGCTGCCAGCGTTTCATCAATATACAAGATATTACATTCTCTTGCAATTCCCAGCCTTACTTGTTGTTTGTTGTAGCTTGCTCCGATTTATTCGACTGTTACAAGTTATTGACTTGCTGAATCCTCCGCCGGTTATTGCTGTCTGCGACAACAGTATCGAGAAGTCAATTTACAATATCGAAATTGAGGTATACTCGGAGCCAGACCGTAATATAACAGTATTAGCTCGTCTGGAGAAGAAGCCTGTCCTGAAGGTCGATCCGACGTGACACATCTTGTTCTCGAAAAACTTTATGCTGAAAATGAAAGCGACGATTCACGTTTATTTCCATTTTTGACTTTACTTGCACAATCTTGATCACGTGGGAAGCCGAATTGATGTGAGATGCTGGTTTGAGGAGAAGAAGCACCACCAAAATTTCGCTGAATACATATTCAGTGTCTTCACATTGGGCTTGACCAAGTAATTTCTTCTGGACATTTGAGTCTCAGAAGCGCGAACTGACCCATCTGCGTGCCTAGTGGCGGCTCCGCCGGGCTGATCTACAGCTATCTTTTCTTCTTCATTGGCAGCATAGCTGTTTTCACGACAATGGGCGAGCTGGCTTCAATGTGAGGCAGTCTTGTTCGACAAACAACGAGGAACTACTTGGAAAGGATATTGACACACGAGCCAGGCCCCCCACCTCTGGAGGGCAGTATCACTGGATCTCCATGCTGGCACCGACTTCTTGCAGGAAATTTACCAGCTATATCATGGGTACATATCGAGCTCTGCCTCGATTTGTACAAATAATGTAAGGGAGACACACTGATGTCGGCGAATAGGATGGCTCGTCATTTGTGGATGGCAAGCAATCGTTGCTGGTAGTCCATACCTCGGCGGTAATATGATATTGGCCACGCGCAGCTCAATTATCCTAGCTATACCCCAGCTCTATGGCAGGGTACATTGGTCTATTGGGGGGTCATGGCTGTTGCCATTCTTATCAACACGACTGCCAGCAAAATGCTACCCAAACTGGAATCTTTCATTCTCATCGTCCATATCTTGGGGTTTTTTGCCATCCTCATCCCGTTGGTCCAAGTACATGAAAGTGATATCCCAATCACATATCGCTAGCTGATTCGACTCAGATGGCTTCACAGAAAGTATCCGCCCACGACGTCTTTACGGTATTCCAGAACGAAGGGGGTTGGCCGTCTACGACTGTATCGGTCTTTGAAGGACTCTTGGGTAGCGTCTTCGCTACATATGGTATGCGCCCTTCTTTTCCAAAAGTAATTGGCAGGACTTCATCTGACTAGTCTCTTGTTCAGGTACTGACTGCGCGGTCCATGTATGCTTGCTGATTCATGCCCGTATTCATGGTTTGTCGCCTGAACTAAGACTTGATCGCAGATGGCCGAAGAAATCCGCGGCGCAAACGTTGTCATACCCTGGTGCATGGTGTCAACTACACTTCTGAACGGAATCATGGGGTTTGCCATGCTTATCGTTGTGCTCTTTGTTGCCGTGGACATTGAAACTGTCCTCCAAAGCCCCACAGGGCAACGGGGTTTCCCTTTATGCAGATCTTCTACGACGCCACCAGCTCTCTATCTGGGGCCTCCGCCATGATCTGCATTATCATTACCATGGATATTGCCGCTGCAATCGCATTCTTGGCAACCTCATCTCGCATCGTCTGGGCTTTTAGCCGGGACCGAGGCCTCCCGTTCTGGCGGAATATGAGCAAGGTATGCGGTTTCCCATCGCTGAAGGTCTTCGCGACGGAACTGACACGGCACTATAGGTCCAGTCGAACTCGGCTATTCCCATCTACGCTATCTGGGTCATGGCTGGCGTCTCTTGCGCCATCGGCCTGATCAACATCGGCTCCACCACAGCATTCAACGATGTCATCTCCGTCGCCGTGAGCAGCTTGTACGCTTCCTACGTTCTCACCGAGGCCTTCCTCCTCTGGCACCGTATCCGCGGGACGATCCGATCTCTCAATCAAATGGCCGGTAACACCTGGCACGCTAATCAGCTGGTCTGGGGTCCGTTCCACGTGCCGGGGATCTGGGGCATGTTGCTCAATGCATTTGCCGTCAGCTACGGCATTATTGTCTTCATCTTCAGCTTTTTCCCTTAGAGCGTCAACCCGGATGCTACGCATATGAATTTCAGCTATCCAATGACTGGAACAGTAATGATCTTTGCAGTGGCGTACTACTATCTCTATGCTAGGAACGTGTATAATGGGCCTGTGGTTGAGATCGCACCCCATCAAATGTCTTAAACTGCGGGCTTGACCAGCATCCTTCTCGTTATGTATTGGTCTGAAGGGCCATGGTTCCAGATCTCGGGTATATATATATCATGTACAGAATGACTCTGACCGCAGTGGATCCTCCAAGGAAAAGATCTTTCTTTCTTAGCATGTGCCTAGATCTTATTCATCTATCTATCTTATAGTTGGAAAGATAGTATCATAGTAACGACCGATGGTTGAATAAACTTCCCCTTCCGATGCGATCAAATTAGGAAATAAGTTTTCTCGATTGCTGCTTTTTCAAGACGCTCTGTCGGAAATTCTGCAACTCCTTTGGCAAAGAACAGATGTGGCTACGGAGTGGCGCCGTCAGGAAAGCGAAGAAACTGTATAATCTGTCATCATGTTTACTCCGTTCCCGTCAACCTGTCTTCCATCACCTCTGCCGGCGCTCATTGCTCCGTCCGGACTCTCCCACCACCCAAATCTCCTGCTTGCTGCGCCAAAGCCGCCAGGCCCCCTCCCGAATATTAATTGCGCAACGGCATCAAAGCATCCCTCGTCCGAGCTCTGATCAGCTAGATATTCCTCGACCAATGGAGAAGGATCCAGTTGACTCGCCGAAAGAGAGCAAAATGGAGCTCCGAAACCCGTACAATCTTTCCACCCTTCTAACTATCAAGGTTGGAAAAATTTGCTCTTCTGTGGGTGCGAATAAGAGCGCGCATTGACGATATAGCAATGGAGATCGTCTGAGCGCTCTGCGAACAGCTCTGCTTTCGTCAATTTTCATCCCAGATGTCCCCTCGATATGTCATCGTCACCTATCTTCCAGATTCGCTCGCAGACCGTGATGCGAATAATATTGGGCCGTTCAGTATTGCGTCTACGCCGAGTGAGACGCCCTCATCGTCTTTGTAGTCGGTTATTGATGGCATGCCTGTCTGGGATACGAGCGGGCCTCTCAGAATTGAACCTAGAAGACCATTACGACACAGAAAACGCTCGAGGAGCCCCTAACGAAGTAGATTCCAAATCGCGGTGAGAGTCTCCGGCCGGTGCGATTCCCTTCGATATTCAACAACAAAATAACGTAGGTGCGACATGCGGTGTACAACTTCAACGCATGGCTCGCAATCACATCAATACCAACGCCGCTGCACTTCTAAAGGAGGCGGTACAACTGGGAACATATTCTACAAACTCTAGGCATGGCACAGATTGTACATGTAGAGGCCAGAGCGGAGATGACTGTGAAAACCCGGTTTTGTACCAGTTCGCCAACTTCTCAAGCACGTTCGGACAGAAGTGAATAAAAGCGAATGTTCCACAAATCCAATTGACGATATGGAGCAGCAGTGCGTCAAGATGGTCT
>JAABUW010004750.1_pt1 | contig 18239 bp, 23 predicted proteins | sample 5560081 | NCBI WGS metagenome assembly JAABUW01 (sample SAMN10711882, study PRJNA513363) | rock metagenome | isolation source: Antarctica rocks | place: Antarctica: Victoria Land, Knobhead sud | reverse complement strand
AGTCAATGGCGGCTACTGGCAAAGTTGCCTTGACATATGGCCACTGGCAGCATCTCCATCATGTCATCATGCCATTGCAATGTTAGTGCGTGCAGGTCTAAATCTGCGGCTATGCACTTGCAGACAAAGTGGGTTCTGGTGCCTCAGGGAGACAGCCAGGATTACAGCAAGGCAACGGCAGGCCTGCCCAACCAGCAGCCCTTCCTGTGCAGGCTATTGCGCTGAGGCCTCAGGTAGTTACAATCAGCCCTTGAACAGTTCGATCCCACAGCAGTCTTCAGACTCACAGCTTCCTCACAGCTTCCTTGTAACTGCCTCATAGCATGCAATAGGTTTTCTGCAGTGCATCTGCAATCAAACCAGATGTAGCCAAACACTGGGGTGTCAACATGCATGAGCACCTGCAAATGCCAGTCAGCAATAGCTGTGCCATGTTGATGCATTGCTGAAGCCACATCCTGAAGTCAAGTGGACAAATGCGTCATGGTCCAAGCCATAGAAACCTCTTCAAAAAAATACTCTGTCATAGGTGACGTAACCTGTGCATTTTGTTCAGGCTGAGCAGCCTCAACAGCCGTCTGCGTGGGTGGCATCTGCAAACCTTCTTTGCAAAGTTCTCCGGATACAATGACATGAAGTGTGCATTTTGTTCAGACTGAGCAGCTCAACAGCCGTTTGCGTGGGTGGCATCTGCAAACCTTCTTTGCAAAGTTCTCCGGATATAATGACATGAAGTGTGCATTTTTTTAAGGCTGAGCAGCCTCAACAGCCGTTTGCGTGCGTGGGTGGCATCTGCAAACCTTCTTTGCAAAGTTCTCCCGATATAATGACATGAAGTGTGCGTTTTGTTCAGGCTGAGCAGCCTCAACAGCCGCTTGCGCGGGTGGCATCTGCAAACCTTCTTTGCAAAGTTCTCCCGATATAATGACATGAAGTGTGCATTTTGTTCAGACTGAGCAGCCCCAGGAGCCATTTGCTTGGGTGGCATCTGCAAACCTGAGGCAGGTCAGGCAGCGGCTCGGGGAGCTGAGGCAAGTGAGGGCTGTCTTGCATCAGGAGGAGAGACTGCTGCATGCAAGGCGCCAAGAGCTGGACCCAACCTCTGGAAGACCACTCAAGTGCGCTCTGCCTGCTGCAATCATGACATGCTCACATGTCCTTTGTGCTCGTCTTAGCCTCTGGAAGACCACTCAAGTGAGCTCTGCCTGCGGTAGTCATATGCCGCTGTCTGCTCACACTGTCCTTTGTGCTGGTGCCTTGTGCATGCACATGATGTTGATCCTGTTAACCACTTTGTACATGACATGCTCACATGTCCTTTGTGCTGGGCTCAGCCTTTCCTTGTGCCGGTCCCAGCATGCACATGATGTTGATCCTGTCAACTTCAATGTACATGACATGCTCACATGTCCTTTGTGCTGGCCTCAGCCTTCCCTTGTGCATGCACATGATGTTGGCCTTGTCAACTACCTTGAGTGTCACTTCGGTGTCATCTCTCTCAATTATTCAATTACTTGCATACATGCATCTGCAGATGTTGGCTCAAGGCTCAAGAAGGCTGTGCTGCTCATATGAAACATGTACCGGCACACAAAAGTTGGACTTGGTGGACTTGCAGCAGTGCTGTCTACTAGTTGGCAGACACATATGAGCATTGCTGCGTCATGGCTCAGGACACACAACATGCATGTCACTGTGTGTGTGCCGGCATGCTGTTTCAGCATCTCTGAAGATGAAGCAGATGAAGCAGATGAAGCAGCAGTCGAGTGCATGTATTCCTCCTACACTCACTTGCTGAAAGGGTAAAATGCTTCATGACGGAGATTTTGTAGAACAGGGCAACTGTAGATATAGCTCTGGGCTGCTGCCTCAGGAGGCTCCCGTTATGATCGCTGAACAGCGTAAACTTTTCTTTTCTTTTCTTTCAACTGTGGATATAGATAGGTTTGGACCTGCAGGATCTTCTGCTGGTGTGGGAAGGATCTGCCCACCTGGGTGTTGGGGGACACCTACTGCGGCAGGGAGCGGCCTGGGGAGCCCCGAGGGCATAAGCTGTGTATCACTTTCATGCAGTGCACAGAATGCAAGTGCAAGAGGGCCATTGCATTAGATGCGCCATCCAATGACTGCTGGTGTCCAAAGCAGTGGCAGTGCCCTGGATGCAGTAAAGAGCTGCATGGTGCAACATGCAGCAAAGCTGGCAGTGCAATTGTCGTTGTGCACTGATCTCGTCGGCTGCATGTCATGCAGTACACAAATATTCTGACATAGGCATGGTTGGTATCACCGCAAGCAGTGCAAGACATCATGGTGTTAGTGCACCCGGGGAGTTCTGGGTAGGTTTTGCCTGTTTTCAGTCTGATTGTATGTGGATCAGAGCTGCTGCGACTGTATCAAATAGCTACAGCATTACAAAATTTTGCTACCTGTATATGCTGCACATACACCGGTATATGCTGCACATACTTTTGACTGGTCCCTTGTGTGTGTTCCTGCTGCATTGTTATTATTGCAAAGTGACCAGTTTATGTTTTGCATGCTTTGGAGCTAGATGATGCATTTGAGTGGTCCCACGAAGCAGCCCCGGACGAGTCTGTCTTGATTAACTTTTCTCAGAGCGGTGCTAAGTTGCATATTCGATGGATCAGCTGTCACCATCATTGACTGCAAGATGATGCTTAAGCTCGAGCAAGTACTCCTGGAGCAACTTGTGCAAATACTCAATGGCGCAAGAGGGCAGGTTTTACCCTGGTCCTGATGTGATGTAGCCTACCACAAGATGCGCCAACGTGCACCAATTGAGGCGGCTGCTACCCTAAGCTTGCACAACATTGTAAGCAATTACAGACCTCCTGAGCACAAGCAGCATGAGTGATCGCTGCTTGTCACGGCCATTCTGGGAGAGGCCTTGGCCATGCTGCTTCATCTACCTAGCATCTTTGACAATAGCGTTTGTGTCTCCTGATCATTGATGTACTTCGGCATTTCATCTTTTGCAACCCAAGCATACTCAACAGCCTGACCACCCTGTTTCAAGGCAGCCTGCCCTTTTATTAGCTGTGCTTTGTGGAAGAAAGCCTTGCTGCTGTTCTGATCAACATGTCCCATTGGTGCGTTGCCTACAAAGTATGTCTTTGGCCCTTCTTGTATTGTCTCTTTCAGGGCTCGCTCTGCTGTTTGCCTCATGGTTTCTCCTGCTGAGCTCTCTGCTTGTGGAAACTGCCAGCTAGAATCTCCTGGGAAGCAGAAAACCAAATATTTGATCACAATCACAGTCACAGTTGTGGATTGGAAACGCATTGATTGCTGAACGTCTTGACAGCTAGCCTGAAGCTGCAAGCTCAATACGCAATTTGTTCCAAAACAAGCTTCTATGCACAAGGCTAGAGCATTATGTATGCTAGTGGGAGTTGCAGCAGTCAGCGAACTTTGAAGACTTGAAATCAGAGCATTGGCAAAGGCCTACTGTTTCAAATTGGGTTTATCATCATTCTGCTTGCAGATCCCCTTTCTTGTGGGCACATGCACAACATCTTGCACGCTTCCTGTTATTGCTATCTCAGGATCAATTTGAAGCAAGCGTGAGTATGCAACCTACATTTGCATGCATACAACATGCGGCCATGATCTCTTGGCTCAATGAGAGACACTGTAGCTGCACATTTATTATGCCAACATGTCACTGCAACGAATCTATGCAGCATCTCCTGGAAAACAGAGGTCTGAGTCAAACCTTTGGTTTTCACAAGAAGGAAGAGCCGCTGATCTAGCCGCCTTCTGAGGGACTTTGTGTCCATGGCCACGTCAGCTTCAGTCTCTCTAGGTGCTGGCTGCCACTGCTGCGCAGCCCCCTCGCCATCTTCTGCTTCATAAGTTGTTTTGCCTTTGGTGAACTCCTCTGGCAGCTCTTTGTTGCCTCGATTTTGCAGCTCCGCCTTCCATTCGAGGTACTCTGGTTCCCATTCGGGAACCTCTGGCATGATCACCTGCAACGCTACGCACCACTTCAGTGACATGCAAGGTGCATGCCAGCATGCCTCTAACCGGAAGCTTCTCAAATTTGCGTCGGTACTCAGGCTAGGCGGTGCTTACGGGTAGACGCTCTAGCACGCAAGCTCCAAACAGTCTGTCCGCCGCAGGCACTGCCTGCAGTCGGCAGACCCGATAGGCCGATGCCTTGAAACAGGTCACTTACACGACATACACTGCCGCAATCTGAAGACAACCAAAGAAGTCAAGTCATACCGTCACAAATGATCTTGGCAGCTGGCAAGCTGCACTGTCAATGCAGGAAGCGCTGCTTGAGTGTCTTGCTGCCTGCAACAGTAACCTGGCGGCAGGCAGCATGGCGACGTCGACAGTAGCCTTGTTCACAGTATGAGATCAACCGTGAATTATTTCCTGGTTCTACTCCGAATGTGCTGCAGGCAACAGCTTTTCGATACGATGGCACGACAGCAATCAGAGGAAGAAGGATACGTTCGGTTTGCAGCATAGCTCTGACTAAATTACTAATCATCACAAATCAGATAGATGCTGTGTTGCCTCCTGCAAATTTTCACTTAATTGGAACAAGTTTGTGCAGTACTTTGACAAGTTGCCCTGGTCATGACACTGGTGTCAAGTGTTCAATTACATGGTGACGGACTCTACTTGTTACACTTGTGGTCTCTTTCCATATGGATTTTGCAAACGTATGGATTTTGCAATTGTATGCATACATGGTGACAGTTTCCTGACAATTTTTCCAGCCAAATTGGCTAGCTGCCCTCAACGACCGTATTCTCCTAACTGAATGGCTGAATGACTGGCCGACTGCTGAACAGTGTTGAACAGTACTGTGCAGTGCTGCACTAGTGCAGCACTGCTGAATGCAGTTCTTCGAAGTCTCGCACACAGACGCCTGAGTGACAGCTAAGTAAGCTCTCTTCTGGTACATGTGACGTAGTTCCCCACCACCAAATCAACGAGTCTGCAGGGGATCTGCGCAGATGGAAGCCTCAGTATCTGCATCGTGTACACATGTGACACGGCTTGTATGGCTCAAAACAGCATTGAATGATGTGTTTCACTCAACCACTTGTGTCCTGCACACTGGCTCTATCACAACACTTATGATCCAGGCACTTCACCAGGCTCTGCAAATCAGTGTATCCTTGGGGATGTGTATCTACCAAGCAACCACTTGTGTTGTGAGAAGGCCAATTGACAACATTGTGTCATTTGTTGTCAGTTGGCCTTCTAGGACACAAATGTAAGTAGTGGTGGGGTGGTGTGACGGCCGCTTTCGAGCGCTGGTCTGCTGCTACATACCCTCTTCTGCCCGGCTTTTTGGTCGTGCACGTGGCAGCCACTGTTAAAGTTTAAGCAATTGGCATTGCATCACTGGTCATACATTGGCTAATACCTTGATCATATATGCATCGATCCCGTCAGGCAGCACGAGGTCTGCGTGCTGGAAGGCTCAAGCGTCCGTTGGGAAAGGATATGACGGCAGGGGTACACCCAGGGTGACGGCAACCCATGTGCATGAGAACTCTTGGCTACGAGTCACATTCCCGGCCATGTGATCCCATGTGTTTCGGGACACTGCACCAGTTTTAAAGACGTGGCTGTGCTGAGTCCGAAGGGCGAAGTGCAACCACTAGGCTAGTGGCATTGGCGCAAGAGCAATACCCTGAATCTTTTAAAGACATGCAACAGCACGCAATGGGATCTTTGGCTCAACCGAATATGAGTACACAGCCCACAAACAGACGGCTGAGCCTTTCCCAGGCACAAATCCCTGTTGCCGGCAGACCAATCAGTTGCCTGCGCACACCTGTGAATTCGTTTCGCGTTAACCACAGGCTTCCAGTCAGTCGCAGTGCAGCAACTCTGGAAAGATCTGAGGTGCAACGGCCGTCTTCAGAGGGCTTGGACAGGTATCAGGCTTCAGTTGCCTAGGCGCATGACATGACATCCGTAAACTGTAGTGTGCACTTTGCGCCGCCAGGCCCAGATGTGCGTGCTGATGGCCACTGCCTGTGTGCAGAATTACGCCAGATGATAATCAGCAGACACCTCAGCTTTCAGCTGAGCATTCGTTGCAAGACAGCGCTGACTTTGGATCAGCAGAGAACTGCCAGCATAGTCATGCACAGCACCAGCATAGCAACCAGATCCTTGGCTTAGACAAAGGAGTATGGGTAGCAGCAGGCTTGATAACGGCTTGGGCTACCATGATTCATATCACCGTGTTTCATACACCGCTTCACAGCCTGCAGGCTGTGGCGCTGTTTTGGCCCATGATGCAGCTACACACAGGGTGAGCTGCAGTCACATTCTGCATGAGCTTACTCTGCCAGTCAACTCTGTTGATCAGCCAATGTTGCGGTGATCACGTTGCCATGGACTCTGTGTTGCCTGCTTAGCTCAGAAGTTTGTGCAGCAGTATCTGAGCCTGAAACAAGCCCCTCATGTTGCCATGTCTGTGTGTTTGATGTCTGTATGTCTCATGTTCAAGCCTCAAGTGTCAAACAGTTGACTGAGTTCTGCTTGCTGATCTGCAGGGTCTTCATCACGGCGCACGATGCAATGCATGGCGCAATAGCACCATCCAATCCCAAGCTGAATCAGATCATGGGGCGATTAGCTGGTACTTTGTATGCTGGGTTGGACTATGACACCATGAAGGTGGCGCATCATGAGCACCACCTTCACACAGGCATCCAGGAAAAGGACCCAGATTTCCATTCTGGTAATCCCGGTCTACTGCCCTGGGCTGGCAAATTCATCAAGAAGTATCTGACAATCAAGCAGATGGTGATTCTGAACCTGATGGTGGGGGCTGTTCAGATCTCTGGTGCGCCTTACAAGAACATGGTGGTCTTCTTGCTGTGCGCTGGGCTGTTGAGCGCTGCACAGCTGTTCTACTTTGGCACATATGTGCCTCACAGACCGCCAAAGGACAACCCACAGCAGGTCATGAGTTGGGAGAAATCCAATCCGACTTGGGCCACAACTCGCCTAGCTAGCTTTGTGACATGCTACCACTTTGACTGTCACGTAGAGCACCATCACAATCCTAGGCTAGCATGGTATGAGCTCTGGGGTGCTAGGAAACAGGCTCTGCAAGCACAATAGTGTTACTGGTGTCAATTTCCCCCTCTGTGTGTGGTGCTGTCTCCTGGTATGTTGTGCTTAAGGTTTGTGGATGAAGCTGTCATGCCCATGACAATCATCATGTACTAAGCAGCAGAGCTCAAGCATGTGCCTTCAGCTTGAGCTCTGTGTAGCTGCCTGCTTGAAGTGTCCTATCTATTTTTTCCACTATTTCATTGACTGTAGATACAATAGCAATAACTGCAATGTCTGTTATTGTGTTTGTAAGTGATGTTTCACTTGGTATTGTCTGTAGCACTCGATCCATGTTCTGTTCAGCTGTCAGCACTTCTAGGTTCAGGTTTAGGTATGGGTTTTGCCATCTGTTCCATGCAAAATGGCTGCTTGTTAGGAGCGCTGCTGACACTGCTGAAAGGCAACTTTCATTCCTATAAAAGGTGATGTTGTCCTGAAGAACAGGACCAGTAGAGTTGGTGATGATGATAGAAGCATCCGAATTTTCTATAGGGTTTAGAAAGCAGCTGATTGTATGCATATCAAAAATCTGCATATGTAATGAAAGTCAAGGGACATGGTGGTATATTATTGTCATGTGCGTGGCCGGGCAGTGCTTACAGAGCCATCATTGGCCGCAAAAGTCAGGCTTCAAGACGGAGCACGTGCCAACTTGCATGCTATATGTTACTGAATACTGCATGTGCTGTATGTTACTGAAGACTGCATGTGCTGTAGACAAACTCTTGTCTGGATGGCCATCTGCATCAGGACTTGTTATCACAGTACTAGCCAAATATAACATGCATGTAGTCTCACTCTGTACCCTGTTGACCTGCTGACACGATTCCAGATAATGTACATATGTGCTGCTGGCTTTACACTGGGTAAGTGCCTGGCAACCATCTGACTCAGAACGCCTAGAACCAAGACTGACATGTTCACATACATGTGTGAAAAGCCAAAGGCGCAGGAGACGTTGACACAATTTCACAGTGTTTTCAAGCTACGCAATCCATCAGTATCTGACAATCCACTCTGCTTTCATGCTGCTTCATTTGCCTGACCTATGCAGTGCAAAGGGTGTAACACTACCACTCCCATACGCAGCTTGCACATGTGCAGTCGATCCACTGGCTGGACTGCTTTGCAAATTACTTGGTGCTGGAGCTGATGCTGCATTCCTGTCTTCTCCTTCCTCACCAGAGTCAAGCTGCATCTCGCCTACTTCCTGTCCAGCTTCTTCTTCACTGTACTGGCAGGTGTACTGGGGAGTATATTCTGGTGTGTCTGGGGACCAGATGGCCTGTGAATTTGGATCCCTGGGAGGGCTTGATGGGGCAGCTGAGGTTGTTGGCACAGGCTCCGGTGGTGCTGGCCTGCACATCAGCAAGCAGTACGAAACGACTAAAAACTCGCCCGAGAGCGGAAGAACGAATACAATCATACTCACGTGTGATGTCGCACCGCCGCTCCCGAGCCGCATGCACGTTACCTGACGTATGACTGGACTGAGCAAGCAGTAGGATGTGAATGACTATGATTGTGATTCTAAGGCATTTGGATCATAATCAGCCAAAATGCAGCCATGCAACACCTGAGTGACTGTGGTACTGTAGGCATATGTCAAGCTGAATATGCCAGCTCATACATGCATATTGCCATGTGGGATGGCTATTTTGCAATGTGGTATAGCTAATCTGCAGAATGTTGCAATGCAGTCTGACTGTTTTGCAATTTGATACAGCTGTTTTGCAATGTGGTGCAGCAATTTTACAGCCTGTAAGGCATGGAAATGTTTGAAAACCCACACCCACATGCACACACACACACGCGTGCGCGCAGCACACACACACATGCAGCAGTAGCCTGGACACACCTTTTAGCAGCAGGTTTCCTCTGTTCCTGCCGTTGACTGTGATCAAAGGCTGCCTTTGCTCTCAGGTTCAAAGCCTCTGTGCTATCAAGCATCTTGGCTGACTTGCCTGCTGGCGCCTTTCTGACTGCTGCCTTGCCTCCCATTGACGGCTGCATCATATAATCAATGATCCGTTTTTGGTTTTGTCTGTCTGTCCATTCAGCAAAATCATGAAACAAGCTTTTTGGGACTTGGTTCCTGATTGACTAGTGTTTCTTTTGTGCTCACTTGTCCATTGAGCTACTCGTTCAAAACAAGTCTTTCCGTGGGGTCAAGGACAGACAGACCTGAGTGGCTTGTTGCTCGAGGTCCTGCTTTGGTAGTAAGCAAGCTAGCAAGCATGTGAGGTGATGGGATCCAAAGCCTGACAAGGCTGAGTCACAGCAAAAGGCATGACACAGTGCAGCAGCCGGGGGCAGAGTGATCACATCATTCAACAGCATGCTTGATCTTTGTGGACCTGCACACTCAATGGCAGACCTGCTGGTCCCATTCAGTCACATTTTTGCACCCAGGCAAATCTCAGATACAAGCCAGCTCATGAATCAGACAGGCGGCCATGTGAATGAGCCTGCTTTAGTGCATGCATCCTGTGTACCCTGCCACAGAAGGGCGCCAGAGCAGGCTGCTAAAGTTCACAACTGCTGGATGAGAAAGGACAAAAGAAAAGACTCTACTGTTCAGCGTCAATTTGGTGAGAGGCGAAATATTACACCGGCCTACCCAGGGTCCTCTGCATGGCAGATATACTGGTGCATGCACAGCATGGCAAATGCAGGCAAGGAGCTTACTGGGCGACTTGGAGGCCGAGCAGACATGAACATGTTGGCACCAGCTGCATTTGAGGAAGCCCCTCGGCCACCAAGGCCTGCCTTTGCGCCTGGCCTGCCTGCAGCGTAGCAACACAGTGATGTCTACATCCACAGACAACAATGGCCAAGCAGGGTTCTGCCTTAGCATAGAGTTTCCCTGGTTTGCCCTGCATGATGCAAAGCGCCCTGAAGGCCTAGCAAAGCCCATGAAAGTACCATCTCAAGATTGCATCGTCAGGCCGGCTGCCACACACATAGCCCAGCACTGCAAACATAATCGTCTGCTGGTGTGAATAGACCCCTGACTAACAGCCAAGGTGGGCAAAGGCGTATGACACAGGCACTGCAATACTCTCACTGGGCCAGAAAGCAATGAGATCAGCAAGGAGCAGTCAGACTGCATGCTGCAGCCTGAGGAAGCTGCTGTCTGAGTGCACAACCCAGGATATGTTTACCGCCAGACCTGGCCCAGCATTAGCTCTCACTGATTCTCAGCATAAGGGCCTTTGGAAACCCTAAAAGGGTCAAATTTTCACCTTTGTTAGGGTTATTTGATAGATTGTAGGGGTTGAGATTGCAGCGGCTTTTGCATTTTTCATCTGTAGGGTCTGAGTATCATGAGCTAAAGCTGCACATGGAATTCGATAGCGCTGCATACCGTGCAGGAAGGCTGAGGAAAGACAGCTCACCTGGGATAAAGCTGGTGCCTGAGGGAATGGAGCTCCGCTCAGTAGCATCCTTGGGAGCTGAGCCGGTGGGTGCTGAGGCAGGGGTGATGACAGGGGCTGGAGAGGGGCTGCGCTGGAATGGCTGACTAGGCAGCGTCAGATTCCTAGCTGTTGCCTCTGCTCCAGCCCTGTGTCAGATATACTCATGTGAAACAGCAGCAGGATTTGGGATTGGACACTCCAGACGAAGTGTGTCAGCACTGTATGGGGTTCAGCATAACAGAGAAAGGCTGCCATCGTTTTGTACAAGCAAGTGCAGTCAATGATGGGTCAGACACAGCATCTGCAAAAACTATAAGCAGGAGTATCTGCAATGCATTGGGCACTAGCTGCCTGCTTGACTCAGTAGAAGCTTGTTGTTTAAGCAGTGAAGGACGCTCAGCCCTTGAAGTAGTCTTGTCTTCATAGCCATAGATGGGGGACTAAAGAAAGCCTTGCCAGCCATGCAAAGCCTGGTTTCTCACCTGACTGAAAAGTGATCGTGCGCTGCAGCAGCTTCTGCACCACCAGCTATTCTGACGTTTTGCTTGCTCAAGTACAGCTCCTGCAGAGGTCTTGAAACATGAACTCGCTATTGATTGTAAGCAGCATGCATCAAGGCTTGTGTGTGTGGTATGTGGTACAGTCAAGCTCACAAGCTGATGCACAGCAAGCAATGCCAATGCCAGGGGTGGAATTGCACATGTCGGCATTCAACTGCAACAAACAAGCTGAATGCCAGCTTGTGCCAAGAGATGTAGCATACCTCAAGTGGCCTGTAAGACGTGGCAGGTGATGATGACAAGCCGCTTTGTAGCTTTGACAAGGTCGCCTCCACCTACTAGCAGACAACTTGCATCTTGTTTAAGGTCTGGCATACTGTGAAGACACATGCTGGCATGTCTGTCTTACTATCAACTCTGTCAAGCATACAGCTGCTACTAGCTCCACACAGCAAAGCACTCACCGCTCTGCTTGCTTTGGACACGGCAGCAAGGTCCAGGTGGCCTTCATATCTGCCTACTGCATAGGCAGTCACTTTGACCCATTCGTCGTCATCCAGACACAGTTTGTCTGCAAGGACTTGCAATGAATCTTTGAGCCTGTCACGCTCCTGCTTGCGCAAGAACAAAGGCGCCAGGAGCAGACGCACTTTGATCAAAGGCTCAAGCTTTCTGAGCTCTTGATCTTGCAGTATGAATAGTATGTTTTGCGCAGCTGCTTGTTCATTCTGTAACTCCCTGACGTAAGCTGAAGCACTCCAATCTTCAGACAAAAGCCGATCCGCGACTTGAGTAGCGTTTTTGTCACTTGCCATGCCGCAGAAACACAGGATCACTGACGGCTATAAAGTTGCCTGCACATGTTAATGCAGCAGATAATGCACTTGTTGCTCTCGAATGGCAAGAGAGAGAGAGAGCAAAGCAGCTCATGCGTTGGTAACTGCGATCTGCTCGATCTGCACATCGTTCGCGACGTTGTAGAACCGCGGGCATTCAGATTCCGCACACACATATGGCACATAGGAGTCAACTCCAACTTAAGGCTCAGAACGCGCAGCAGTATAGTCACTGAGCTGGTGGCAAACCACAGACTGTATGCCCAGGTTTTGAGGCCGCAGCCGGCGTCAGTCCAGCGATGTCGACAAAACCTGTAAGTTGTCTTGATCAGCTGAGGAGATATGCACATACAATATCCGATGCAAGAACACCTGCACAGCAAGGTGACAGCTTGCCAAATATGGTCATGAACCGACGATGTCACGTTGTGATGAGTGTTGTATGCAAACCTGCCTGCTGTTGCCTATAGAGGAAGAAGTGGTCAACAAACTCAACGATATCCTGTTTGAGGATGCTCAGCCAAGCACATCTTACCAGCAAATTCCAGTGTTCCACTTCTCCGTAAGTCTTAGCAAATGTCGCAAGCACGTCATGAGCACGTTCTGCTTGCAACAAACTTACCAGCAGATCGCTGCAGAGACCTCAGAAGGGCTCCATCAAGTCCAAGTTGACACAACTTGCACGCTTACAACATCTTTTGGTGAGCTGTCAGGCTCTGAGAACGTTTTTTTGCTGGTCTGCTGCAACCAGCCAATGTGCTGCAGTCAGCTGCTGTGCTGCAATCTCGTTGGTTGTTGCGCAGCTCCAAGCATAGAAAACATTTGCTCACACCTCATGGCCTTCACTGCAATTGGCCATGTTCAATGCATTTTGGCATGTTCACTTTGGGCAAAACTCTCAAGTACAATCGTCCATGCTGGTGACCTAGCTAATTCTAAGTGCATACGTGCAGATATGCAGTCACAACATTTTAGGGCAGCTTCAGCTGGATGATGTCTGGTTCTGCCTTCTGCGGCATGCCACCAAAGCCGCAAACAGCCCTGATGACAGCAGATTGCACTATGATGACTTTTGTCAGGTAATATGTCACTGGGCTCCGCATGTAAATACCCTTGACATTCATCAATGATTTGCCAGGTCTAGACTGACTGCCCCAGTTCTGAACCTACATGTAACACCGTACATGTATAGACCACAATTTCTGTCATCCTTCTGGGACCTTGAGCACTGCATCATCTCCTTTTGGTGGAAACAGCCTCGTAAAGGCAATTCTCCAGTCTGAGCCATCACATAGCAGCACGGCTGAAGTTTCCCCAGAGCTTCGATTGGAACTATTGAGATCAAGTTTGTACTGCCTTTGCAGGCAGCTAGTGAGCCCACAGATGCCTTCAAGTTGTTGGCACTGAAAATGTACTTTCTAGACTTGATTGTCTTCTGCGCAAGTTATGCTTCATGCATTTGCAGGCGGCGACTGAGTGCACAGATGCCCTGAAACTGCCAGCAGTGCGTCCATACTTCACAGCCTCAGTCTTCCTGCAGATGAGCAAGGACTTGCAGGGCACTATCTCCATTCCCTGCTTCCACCATTACATTGTCAGGAAGAATGCCATGCTACAGACGGTATGCTGTTTGCTCAGGTCAATCCTGACAGAGCAGGTTTTGTTCACGCACCTGAAAGCTTGACTACCATTGAACGCAATCACTTGTCATGCGCTTGCATGGGCTTGCTTGTATACTGCAGTATGGTGACCAAGGCACACTTGGTTGCTCAGATGCTGCCAGTGTCTTGCAATCCTGCACAGCATGCTGCATATTGGAATCGCCATACTATGTTTGCTCGCGCTGTGGGGTTTTGTAAGCGTCCTAGGGTTCTCACGAACCCTCAAGCCCATAAACCCACGGGGGTCGTGTGAGCTGTGTTGTATAGCAATATGTGCCATGTTTAAACATCTGCAGTCATGGTCACATGGCCTACATGTTGCTGCTGGTGTATGACAGGATGTTTTGCTTACTTCTGTGGGCATCCAATGGCCTGTGCAGCACGTATGCACACTGTCTACACGCATCTTGGCTTGTTACAGCCCCTCATATGGGCTCAATCACAAGTCAAATGACGCTGTGCATATCTTCCAACATGCCGGCTTCCTCCTTCAGCCAATCAATCGTTCAAGCAGAGTTTCCTGTCCTTCCAGGAAAGAGTCAATCAGAGGAGTCAACAGACAATGACTGGGGGTTTCACATACACTGAGCAATTTGTATTCATTACATGTCAGACCATACCTGCTCTTGTGCATGTGCTTAGCGCTGGTGCATATACAGATGTGTTACACGCATGTACATATGAGATCACATGCATGTACAGATGATTCACATGCGCGTACAGATGATTCACATGGGCTGCTTTGACACCGACGGAGATGGCGCTGTGACTGACACAGAGCTGCAGGCCTACATTGCTGCTCTGGTTCCGGAGCTGCCAGGGCTGCAAGGCATAGACCAAAGCATGGCAGTCGACACCTATGCCCAGATAGCTGCTCGCAAGTTCCTCTTCTTCCTAGGCAAGAAGGGCAAGTGAGTCCCCATCATGTCCCAGAGGACTTGTTCAAAGAAGCTCGATGCCACTTAGCTTGAAGCAAAGCTCTGTCTGTCATACTCTTTGCAAGATGTTTTGGTCCCACTGAGCTGCATGGCTGTGTACAACACAACACCCCCACCCCACTTCACTCCAACCCCACCCCACCCCACATGCTCATGCCCTGCAGCCTACATCACATTGTACCAGATTCTGCAGGCTTGCTTTGAGAGACTACACCAAGTGCCTCCATAGCAGCTTCTTTGGGCTAAGCCTGTTATTGATGGATTCTTGCCATCTGCTACAGGGCTTCTCTACAGGGTGTATGAGCTGCTACTGCATGGAAGCGGAACCCTGATGCATGGAATTGGAACCCTAGCGCATGGAAATGGAACCCTGATGCATGGAACTAGAATCGAAGAGTGCTAATTCATACAACACAAAATGCCACCATGATTACTGATCGCAAGCAGCAGCTTTACTTTTTGGTGTGATGGGATGCAGGGTGAAGATCACAAGCAGCAGCTCCTGACTTTGGTTTGATGGGATGCAGGGTGAAGATCAGGGACATCGTGATGAGCAGCATGTGGTATGAGCTGATGGAGCTCAGGGTCGAGGCTGATCCGGAACAGCCCCAGGAGGGCTGGTTCAGCAAGGGCAACGCTGAGCGGCTGCGCCACATCTTCTTCCAACTGGACCAAGACATGAACGGCCACCTCAGCAAGCATGAGTTCTGCGCGTGAGTCAACTGCTTGAAAGTGTCTGTTTGCTTGGGGGTCAAGTCAGAGATGCTTGCATACAGCAGCTGCACAACATTGCCCATCCCAAGCAAGGGAATAAAAGCTCCATCTCAATCTCAGTCTCGCGCAAACACTCCTGTCCATAAATCAGAAGCCACACGCATATGGCCAGCGAATTGACAAGGCGCAAAAACGCAAACAGGTACAAAACAGGACGTTTAGTAGAATGAAAAGGGCGGGATAACCCAAAAGCATGACTTATGCGCTGAAGGTGAGCTCTCACATGATTTGATCCATTGTGCCACGCTTTGGGTGTAAGGTTCAGCCTGTAAATTGAAGCAGCCTCAGCAGTCACAGTTGAATGATGCACAATTGCAATTTGCACTGTGCGTGGAGGTCAATAGAAGGCACAGACCATGCTGCTAGCATTGCAACTGCATTTCTGGTCACATGTTTGTTTCATGTTTGGTTCAGGTTTTGTCAGTCCAGAGGGTATAGCTTGAAACTATGAGCTGCCTTGACACCAGGCCTTCAGGACCCTGACCATGTCATGTCAGGTGCTATCCCAGTGGCTCTACAAGCATCCCCTCTGCATGGTCCCTATAGTTGCTACCACATGCAGACCATGTGTATAGAGCCTTTGTCTGTTCAAATACAGCATGTGCCGCTGCTGCAGGAACACCATAGGGTCTTTTTCACCCATCTTCCTTGATAGAGTGTATGAGGAGCACTTGGTGTCCCACAAGACATGCAGGGCCGAGGGCTACCCCAACCAGATGGACTTCGGGGCCTTTCTGGACTTCATGCTGGCTTGGGACAACAGAAGCAGCTTGGCCGGCATCCAATACCTGTTCCCCGTGCTTGACTTGAAGGGTAGAGGATATTTGTCCCAGGTATGGGTCACACTGGCTAAGACCTTGTTGCATGAAGTCTCAGAAAGGCTGAGTAGGTAGCAGCTTGGCCGGCATCCAGTACCTGTTCCCTGTGCTTGACTTGAAGGGCAGAGGATACCTTTCTCAGGTATGGGTCACAATGCAGAAGGACTGGCTAAGACCTTGTTGCGTGAAATTTCAGACAGGCTGAGTTGGGTAGCAGAATCAGCACATCCCGGGTCTATGTACAGACAAGGCCTCAGTGAGATGCACAGCTCTTTTCAATCGTGCAACATCTATTTTCATTTAGCAATGTCATCCTACACTGGCAAGCTAAATAGAAAAACGTCTGGGAACAGTAAAAACGCGTTTCTACATCGTGGAGTTGTTTTGGGTTTTCCAGTGCTGCTGGGGTACTGTTGCCAGTGCTGCTGAGGCACTCCCTATCAGGGAAGCCCAATGTGATCTCATCCTTGGGCTTTTCTTCTTTGGTCAATGCCAAACTTTGTGGTCTTGTCTTGTCTCAGCAGTGGCACTCACCCAACATGCAACTGGAACAAGCATACTGGGAAACTGAGGCACAGATCCTGACTCGAGGCACTTCAATAAAATGCATCAGTCAAGTACCATTACCTTTTTGCAGCATATCCTCTTGTGCATCATCACATGTGCAATAATTGTGTACCGGGCAGGTCATCTAGCTTGATCGCTGTGAAGGTCCAAGAAAAAGAACAGAAAAGAAAAGACTGCGCCTTTTGGCATCAATCTAGTGAGAAGCCAAGTGTTATACCGCGCTGCCCAGGTCGTGAAGATCAAGCTCACTGCCAGACTTGGTGCTGTGGTGCAGGCAGATGTGTACACCTTCTTCAGGCACATCTACAAGATGTGGGTGGACTGTGGACTGTACCCAGAGCTGAACATTGAGGATGTGAAGGATGAGGTTTTTGACATGGCTCAGCCTGAAGACCCTCTGCACATCACACCTCAAGACTTGCAGGTAACAGACAGCACACATGCACTGATCTGCTGTGGACTTGTTCTCTTTATATCTCTGTGTTTGTATATCAGCCCACTAGCAAAACTTGAGAGGCACAATGAAAAGCAAGATGTTACAAGCGAAAATTGTACCTCTCCAGAAGCGTGTGGACATCCTAGATGCGCTGATGTTTGTGTGTCATTGAAGAACAGCAAATCATTGAACCTGTGCAGGGTTGATACGCCCACCAGCCGATGCTGCACACATTGTGCATACAGGTTGAAACGTAATAAGGTGGAAATGCAAAGCATTTGTCTAGTTGTGCTGCATGCCCTCAAGAAGCTCATAATGGTTTGTGCACTGTGTGGTTTGTGCTGAGACTCCTGAGGTTTGCCTGCTGTATGGCCTTCTGGATTGGGGTGAGGCATACCTGATACCTACCTGGCTGATGCGAGAGCAAAGGCTGGCACAGGTGAAAAACAATCGATCATCCAATCTTGAGTTTTGATCTTGATGCTTGCAGAAGTGTGGCATGGCAGCCACAATCATTGGCATGTTGGCAGACGTCAACTTGTTTTGGGAGTATGATAATCGTGAGACGCTAATGCAACGAGATAAAGATGATCAAGGGAAGTGATCCTGATCCAAGGTACTTTCTGTTGAGGCATTTTGATCCATTCAGGTTGTTAGTAATGTGTTGTGTAGCAGAGCTGAGGTAGAATGCGCATTACTAGCATGTCAGGAAGCTTACTTTCCTGCACTATTACATTCTGTAGCATATATGTAGCAGAGCTGGGGTAGAAGGCTGATGTGTGTAAGATATTTTGATTCCCTGCACAGTTACATGCTGGCTCAAAGGGTGGGCTTGAATGTCAACACAGGCGTCTTTACTGTATGTCATACCGTCGCTTGCATGTAGGTTGTGACAGCATGTCTGACATATCTGCATGCTTATGGCGCATGCAAGCTTCTTGTTGGATCCCAGATACAACGGTGGAACAAGCTCAGTTCTCTCTCTTTGTGGTAGCAATTTATTGAGCATGTTTCATTGTGCGTGTCTGCAATCTCATTGGCCAATGGATGATGCACCATCATGTGCAGCCTTGTATCAGTCAAAGGAGCAGATCAATGGAAGAAACAGTTCTTGCCCGTGAAAGCAATGGCAGTTGAGTCGCTAATCTGCACAACGCTTTTGCTCGTCTAG
>JAABUW010004748.1_pt1 | contig 18239 bp, 18 predicted proteins | sample 5560081 | NCBI WGS metagenome assembly JAABUW01 (sample SAMN10711882, study PRJNA513363) | rock metagenome | isolation source: Antarctica rocks | place: Antarctica: Victoria Land, Knobhead sud | reverse complement strand
ACCAGGCGGTGCGTCGGGTCGCCCCCACCGCGCTGCAGCGGTCCCAGGGTGCGTAACAGGTCCAGCGGCCCGGCCGGGACCCACGTGCGCTCGACGGCCGCCGGCTCAGCGGAGGGCGTCACGGCCCCGGGCCGGCAGCTCCTCGACGATCCGGCGTACCTCCTGAGCCCGGTCACGGGTGGAGACAAGCACCGCATCGTCGGTGTCGACGATCACCAGGCCGCGTACGCCCAGGGTGGCGACCAGCCGGCCCGAGCCCGGCGCCACGATCGTGTCGTAGGTGTCGACGCTCAGGTGGTCGTCCGCTTCGCCCACCACCACGTTGCCTTCGGCTGAGCCCGGCAGCACGGTGCCCAGGGTGTCCCAGTCGCCGATGTCGTGCCAGCCGAAGTCGCCGGCCACGGTGCCGACCCGGCCCCGGGCGGCGGCATCCTCCATCACCCCGTGGTCCACGGTGACCTTGGGCAGCGCCGGCCATTCGCGGCCGAGCGTCTCCTCCTGCGCCGGGCCGCCCCAGTCCGCGGCGATCCGCAGCAGGCCGGCGTGCAGCTCGGGCTGCTGGCGGCGCAGCTCGTCAAGGAAGGTCCCAACCTGCCAGACGAACATCGACGCGTTCCACGCGTACCGCCCGGTGGCCAGGTAGGCCGCTGCCTGCTCGCGGTCCGGCTTCTCCTTGAACTCCTCCACGGCATACACCCCGGCCGATATCTCGGCGCCGCGCCGCAGGTAGCCGTAGCCGGTCTCCGGTCCGGTGGCGGCGATGCCGATCGTCATCAGGTAGCCGGCCGCCGCACCTCGCGCGGCCGCCTCGACGCTGACCCGGAACGCCGGCTCGTCGCCGACGAGGTGGTCGGCGGCAAAGGAGCCCATGACCGCAGCCGGATCGCGCCGGGCGATCAGCGCGGCGGCGAGTCCGATGGCGGGCGCCGAATCGCGCGGCGCCGGCTCGATCACGATGTGCTCGGCCGGCAGGTCGGGCAGCTGGCGGGCGATCTCGGCGGCGTGGGAGCCACCGGTCACCACGTAGGTGAGGTCCGGGCCGGCCAGCGGTGCCAGGCGGTCGTAGGTCGCCTGGATCAGGCTGCGGTCGCCGCCGGACAGGCGGTGCAGGAACTTGGGCCGGGCGGCGCGGGACAGCGGCCACAGCCGCGTGCCGCTGCCGCCGGCGGGCACCACCGCATACATCGGGCGCCGGTCTCAGACTTCGTCGAGGGCGCGGGCGTAGCTGGCCAGGTGAACCTCGGCCGACTGCTCCCAGGTGAACTCCCCGGCCCGGGCCAGCCCGGCCGCCGCCAGCCGGGCCAGCCGGTCGGGATCGTCGAGCAGTGCCGCCAGGTCGCCGGCGATGGCCTGCGGATCCTCCTGCGTATAGGCCACGGCGTCGCCGCCGACCTCCGGTAACGACAACCGCGGGGTGGTCAGCACCGCGGTGCCACAGGCCATCGCCTCCAGCACCGGCAGCCCGAAACCCTCGCCGTGACTGGGATAGGTGCAGATCAGGGCACCGCCGAGGTAGCCGGGCAGGTCGCGGAAGCGCAGATAGCCCGGCCGCAACAGCCGCAGGTGCGGCGGCACCTCGGCGGCCACCGCGTCGATCTCGTCGTCGTGGCCGGCTCCCCCGGCCAGGACCAGGGCCGGCGGATGCGCGCGGTCACCGACGGCGAGGATCCAGCCGCGGATGAGGTTGGGCACGTTCTTGCGTGGCTCCAGCGCGCCCAGGAAGGCGACATAGTCAGTGCCTGGCAGGCCCAGCCGCGCCTTCACCCGCAGCTTCTCGGCCGGCTCGGGAACGTGGAAGAGCGTGGGGTCGACTCCGTGATAAGCGACGTCGATCCGGGTCGCGTCGGCGTCGAGCAGCCGGACCAGCTCGTCGCGGGTGGCCTTGGACGGCACGATGGTGCGGGCGGCGCGCCGTAGCGACGTCCGGATGGCCGAGCGGAAGAAAGTGCCCTTGGCGGTGGCGTAATGGTCGGGCTCGGTGAAGAAGCTGGCGTCGTGAATGGTCACCACGACGGGCCGTCCGGAGCGCAGCGGCATTGAATAGTGCGGCGAGTGAATCACGTCGGCGTTGACGTTCTGGGCCAGGAGCGGCAGGCCGGTCTGCTCCCAGGCCAGCCGGGCCGACCGGTGCGCGATGGCGGGGGGAGCGGGCACGACCTCGGCGCCAGGAGCCAGGTTGCCGTACCGCTCGGCGTCGGAGCGCTGGCACACCACGGCGATGTCCCCGCTGGCCCGGCACAGCGCGGCTAAGAGCCCGTCGACGTAACGGCCGACCCCACCGCGGTCGGCGGGCACCGCCGTCGCGTCGATGAGCACGCGGGGCGAATTACCGCCGGACAGGATGGCTCCTCGAAACTCGGTCAAACAAGCTCTGTTCGTACGTCAGAAAGCCTACGCCCGTCCGGGCGGCATCACCTGGCGACCGGCCGGTTGGTCGAGGTGGGAGCTCTTCACGGATGGATGGCCAGATCGCCGCGCTGGCCGAAGACGAACGAGACCTGGCCCCGGATATACCACGTACCGGTAGAGGGCCGGAAGACCGACACGTCGGCCCGGCCATCGCCGTCTACGTCCGCGCCCACCGGGACGTCCCACTGCCGGCCGTAGACCACCGATGGCTGGCCCAGGACGTACCAGGCGCCGGTCGACGGCCGGAACACCGCGATGTCGGCTCGTCCATCACCGGTGAAGTCGCGCGCCACCGGCAGGTCGCCGGACTGCCCGAACACCACCGGTGACCGACCCCGGACGTACCAGGTCCCGGTCGAGGGGCGGAAGACCGCCAGGTCCGCGCGGCCGTCGCCGGTGAAGTCGGCTGCGACCGGCACGTCACCGGCCCGACCGAACGCCACAGACGGCTGGCCGAGGACGTACCAGGTCCCCGTCGATGGCCGGAAGACCGCCGGGACCGCCCGCCCGGAGCCAGTGAAATCCGCCGGCACCGGCTCGTCGCCATGCTGGCCGTACACCACCGGCGCCGAGCCCAGGACGTACCAGGTTCCGGTGGGCGGGCGGAACACCGCGATGTCGGTGCGGCCGTCGCCGGTGTAGTCCACCGCGACCGGGCGGTCAGCCTGCTGGCCAAATACCACCGTGATCCGGCCCCGGATGTACCAGACGCCGGTCGACGGCCGGAAGACCGCCGCGTCGCTGCGCCCGTCGCCGGTGAAATCGTCAGGGACCGACCGGAGGGCGGCAAAGGAGAAGTAGGTGCTGCGCCAGCCGAAGTGGATGCGGAAGTCGTCGCCGCTGCGGGTGACCGTGGCCGGCCGGCCGGCCGAGTCCGAGCCGGACAGGTCAACGGTCGAGACGTGGCCGCCGGAAGGTGTCTCGCGGTGCACCGTCAGCCCGGTCACCGAGGAGAGCCCCGCGAACGCCGCCAGCGACGAGCCCGACACCGACGTCGACCAGTTCTCATACGGGTTGTCGGAGTACGCCTCGAACGGGTCCGGCGCCGCCCGCAGGTAGGGCTCGCCGCCGTCGGCGGTAAACCCTCCGTTGGAGGACGAGAACTGCGCCAGGATCAGCGCGCCGCCATAGGTGCGCACCTGCCCGCCAGTCACCGCGATCGCCGCGTCGGTGGTCGCCGCCTCCAGCGGTAAGGGCGCCGACGCTGCAGTGGCGTAGTAGGCCGCACCGCCGTACACCTGGTCCGACGTGGTGTCGTAGACATCGAAGCTGCGGCCGGTCGAATAGGCGCGCTTGTAGGCCGAGTACGTCCGCGCGGCCACGGACTGGGCCTGCAGGGCGGCCGCGGGCCAGGATGAGGGGCTCTCCCGGGGGACGACGCCGCGCAGATAGGACTCCATCGGCACGTAATTGACCGTTGTCGTCGTGGCGCCGTCCCACAGGAGGCGCAGCTCACCGCGATAGTCCCGCGAGCTGACCGCGGAGAAGTCGGTAGTGCTGCCGCCGGCGGTCCATTCCCGCACGCTGGAGGCGGTCACGAAGCCCAGCGGTGTGGTCGAGGTCCGCACGGTCACCCAGCTCGACCCGGACAGGCGCTGCAAGAGGTAACCGCCGGCATAGGCCAGCCGCCACATCGGCACGGCCGGGTCGAGCGTGCTCAGGACGCCGGCGGCATCGCGCAGCTGGAGCCCGGACCGCGCCGAGGCGAAGAGCAGGTGGCCGGTGCGCTCGGTGATCAAGACCCGGACAGTGGTGTCGCTGAGCACCGCCGACGCCGTGCCGGGGTAGTAGAAGTCGAGCATCTGGGTGGCGCTGTAGCCCCGCCGGGCCGCGCCCTCCGAGCCGTACTGCGACAGACCGTGACCGTGCCCCCAGCCGTGGCCGGCGACGCCGACCGTGGCGGACGCGCTGAGGGCGGTGGTCTGCGCGGCCGGGGCAGCCGGAGGCCTGAGGCTGCTCGGCGCGGCCGCGGCAGCCGGCCCCGCGGCGATGAAGGCACCGGCGGCGACGGCGGCGACCGCAGCCCCTCGCCGGCTGGGGAAGCACCGGATTGGAGTCATACCTTCCGACTATGGTCCGGTTTGCCCTCGTTGGGTCCGGAGACCACCGAACTACACTGCCGTAATTTGGCGAGGCGCTAGCCTCGCCGGGTGTGCGCCGCCGGACGTCCCGCCGATCCCGGTGCGCTGCTGGCATCCGCCCGGGGCCGCGATCCGGCCGGCCCCCTGCTCACGTTCTACGACGACCGGACCGGGGAGCGTACCGAGCTGTCGGCGACGACCACGGTCAACTGGGTCGCCAAGACGGCAAATCTGCTGCGCGACGATCTTGGCGTCGTAGCCGGCGACGCCGTGACGGTGCTGCTGCCGGCACACTGGCAGACCGCCGTCGTGCTGCTGGCCCTGTGGTCGATCGGCGGGGTCCCCACCTCGGTGCCCGGTGACGGCCTGGTGGTTGCCGACGACCCGCACCTGGCCGCCGCTTTGCGGTCGGGCGCCTGCGAGGTGCTCGGGCTGTCGCTGCGGCCGATGAATGCCCGGCTGGCCGACCCGCCGGCCGGGGTCATGGACTACGCCGCCGAGGTGCTCGCCGCGGGTGACGTCCTGACCGGCGCACAGCCATCGGGCCAGGACGACGCCCGGCAAGGTTACGCCAGAGCCGCCCAGCTTGGGCTGGTTGCCGGCGACCGCCTCTTGGTCAGCGACGCCGCCGGACCGGCCGACGCGGCGGACTGGCTGCTGGCTCCGCTGGCGGCCGGCGCATCCGTCGTGCTGTGCCGAAACGCCGACCCGGCCAAGCTGCCGGCGCGGGCCGAGCAGGAGCGGGTCACGGCGACGCTGGGTCAGCCGGTCGAGGGCGTACGACCGCTGACCGGTTAGGGTTTCGACGGCGCAGCGTACCGGCTGCCCGGAGGAGGCCCGATGGACAAGGTGGTCGACAGCGCCGCCACCGCGGTCGCCGACATCACGTCCGGGGCGACCCTCGCGGTCGGTGGTTTCGGGCTGTGCGGGGTGCCGCAAGTGCTCATCGACGCCCTACACGACACGGGCACCGGAGACCTGCGGGCGGTGTCCAACAACTGCGGGGTCGACGAATGGGGCCTGGGCACGCTGTTGCGCGATCACCGCATCACCCGCATGACCAGCTCCTATGTCGGTGAGAACAAGGAATTCGCCCGGCAGTTCCTCTCCGGTGAGCTCGAGCTCGAGCTGTGTCCGCAGGGGACGCTGGCCGAGCGCCTGCGGGCGGGCGGGTGCGGCATCCCGGCCTTCTTCACCCTGGCCGGAGTGGGCACACAGGTAGCCGAGGGGGGCCTGCCGTGGCGCTACGACATCGAGGGCGGGGTGTCGGTGGCCAGTCCGCAAAAGGAGGTACGCGACTTCGGCGGCCGTGACTACGTGCTGGAGGAGGGCATCGTCACCGACTTCGCCCTGGTCCGGGCCGCCGTCGGCGACCGCCACGGCAACCTGGTCTTCCACGAGTCGGCCCAGAACTTTAACCCCCTGTGCGCGATGGCCGGCCGGATCACCATCGCCGAGGTCGAGGAGCTGGTCGAGCCGGGCGAGATCCCGCCAGACAGCGTCCACACGCCTGGCATCTTCGTCCAGCGGGTCGTCGGCCCAGTCGGCGGCGGCGACAAGCGCATCGAGAAGCGGACCACCCGGCCCGCCCCGGCGGCCCTGACATGACCCTCACCCGCGAGCAGATGGCCGCCCGGGCCGCTCAGGAATTGCAGGACGGGCAGTACGTCAACCTCGGCATCGGCCTGCCGACGCTGGTGCCCAACTACCTGCCCCCCGGCGTGACGGTCGTCATGCAGAGCGAGAACGGCATCCTCGGCGTCGGTCCGTATCCGATCGAGGGCGAGGAAGATCCCGACCTGATCAATGCCGGCAAGGAGACCGTGACCCTGCAGCCGGGAGCGTCGTTCTTCGACTCGTCGCTGTCGTTCGGCATGATTCGCGGCGGCCACATCGACGTGGCGATTCTGGGCGCGATGCAGGTCTCGGGTCACGGCGATCTGGCCAACTGGACGATCCCGGGCAAGATGATCAAGGGGATGGGTGGGGCGATGGACCTGGTCCACGGCGCCCGCCGGGTCGTGGTCCTGATGGAGCACGTGGCCCGCGGCGGCGGCCTGAAGATCGTCGACGAGTGCTCGCTGCCCTACACCGGTCGCCATTGCGTCCAGCGCATCATCACCGACCTGGCCGTGCTCGACGTGACCGCGAACGGGTTGGTGCTGCGCGAGCTGGCGCCCGGAGTCTCCCTGAGCGAGCTGCACGAGAAGACGGGTCCGCCGGTGCATGTCGTCGGTCAGCCGGCGCTGATTCACGTATAGCTAGAACAGCCTCCGCTCAACGATCGTTGCGCGAGATGGTCCGCTCACGCCCCGCTGAACTCGAGCCTCATGATCACCCGTTCGGGACTCGGCCATTCGACGACGGTGAAACCGAGGGCCTCGAACGCCTGCTCCCGGCCAAGGAAGGCATCGGCAGAGCGGCTTTCGGCTCTTGCCAGAGGCCAGCCCTCAATGGCGCAAGCACCCTCGCGGCGGGCCAGTTCCACTGCGGCGCGCACGAGCGCGTGGGTTACCCCTTGGCCTCGGTATCCGACCTGGACGAAGATGCAGGGTAGGAGTCACACGACCTCGTCCTCCACGGGCGCACGGCTGCGCATGATCTTGTTGCTTGGACTGGTGGCGACGGTATAGCGCGATCGCGGCCCGCAGGCGCACCAACCGACCGGCTGGCCAGCCCGCGTGGCCAAGATTCCCATCGGGGTCGAGCTGACGCTGGTCATGGCCTCGAACCGCCGCCGGTTTCCACCGTTGAGCCAACCAGCGGCGAACTGGCCCCGAGTGACGCAGAACGCCATGCACCAGCAGCGGCGAGTGCTCCTCTGACTCTGGAACAGCACCGCCAAATCAGGCACGTCGTTCGGCCCCACGGGCCGCGTGTCGATGCCTGCGCTCACAACCGGAGGCTACGCGGACCGTTCCGGAAGCCGACCGTCCGCCGCCACAAGATCGTGCCAGGGCCGGGGGCACGCCGTTCACGAGGACTTCCTGTCCTTGATGCATTGTGCAGGCCGCCTCACGTGAAGAGAATTAGGCGGACGTGCCAGAAGGTCGTACGGGTGACCGCCGGGGCGGAAGCCGTAAGCCCCGACCGTGGTCGCCGCGTCGGCGAAGCCGTGTGCGAGCAGACTCGGGTCCTAGGCGTCACTTCCGAACGTGACCGCGTTTCCGTCGAGCAACCTCGCCGCGGCAGGTGCCAATGCTCCTCGCCCAGCTCCACCCCACTGATGATGCGAAGGTCCGCAAAAGCGGTCGCGAACCGCTGCACGCATCAGGCAGATGCGGGGACGCCGCCTGACGAACCGACCGGGGCATCCCAGCGACCAGACGGCACTTCGTGTGCCGTCACTCGGGTGAGATGACCTCGAGTGCTGGCATTAAGTGCAGATATCGAGGTCGGTCACGGGTGAGCAGTGTGCGTCCGCTCGTCGCCGCATGGGCAGCGATGTAGAAGTCGGGAAGCGGTGAGCGGCGGGCCCCGCCGCGGCGGCGATACCGCAGGAAGCATCGTCCGGCCAGAAAGGCAGCCTCCCAGGGCAGGTCCTCGCGTTCGATGCTGTCCGGCAGTGCCTCGTCGAGATCCTCGATCCGATCGAACCCGACGGAGAGTTCGGCAAAGATCAGCGGGTTGATCGCGACGGGGCCGGCGTCGAAGGCGCGCGCGAGGTGCTCTGCGGACCAACCGCCCCAGCGCGGGTCGTCTGTGAACACGTCGAGCAGCACGTTGGAGTCCACCAGTGTCCCGAGCGCCATGTTCAGGATTCGTCGCGAGTCAGCGCCATGATCTCGTCGGTGGTCATCTTCAGGGGGCGCCCCCGCATCTGCTGCACGAGACCCGCTCCATGCCCTTCGGTGCGCCGGACCAGCCGGACGGCGTCGTCGTCGACCTCGAAGTCGACCTCGCTGCCAGGCTCGATGCCAAGGCGTCGGCGGACGTCCTGTGGGATGGTCACCTGCCCCTTACTCGTAACACGCATGAGTCAAAGCTAGCAGAAGTAATACCAACAGATATTACTTCTTGTTGCTGTGGTCGACAAACCTTGACTATTGAGGTGCGCCGATGTCCAGACGCCGGGATCGACCGTCGTTCGCGCCGTCCGGCGCCGGGCCGCTGCGAAACCACTCGATCGTGCGCTTGAGCCCGTCGGCCAACGCCACCTTGGGCTCCCACCCGAGCGCGGTACGGGCCAGCGTGATGTCCGGCCGGCGCACCATCGGGTCGTCCTCGGGCCGGGCGATGAAGTCGATCGGGCTCGCCGACCCGGTCAGGTCGCACACCAGACGGGCCAGCTCCAGCATCGTCACCTCGTGCGGGTTGCCGATATTCATCGGACCGGGGTGACCCGATTGCAGCAGGCGGACGACGCCCTCGACGAGATCGTCGACGTACTGGATCGAGCGGGTCTGGCTGCCGTCGCCGGCCACCGTGAGGGGCAGGCCGGCCAGCGCCTGACCTACGAACGTGGGGATGGCCCGGCCGTCATTGGGGCGCATCCGCGGGCCGTGGCAGTTGAAGATGCGCACGATGCCGGTGTCGACGCCGTGCGAGCGGCGATAGGCCATCGTCAGTGCCTCGGCGAAGCGCTTGGCCTCGTCGTAGACGCCGCGCGGTCCGACCGGATTGACATGCCCCCAATAGCTCTCCGGCTGCGGGTGGACCTGCGGGTCGCCGTACGTCTCGGAGGTAGACGCGAGCAAGAATCGCGCGCCCTTCTCCTTGGCCAGGCCCAGGGTGTGCAAGGTGCCGACCGAGCCGACCTTCAGGGTCTGGATGGGCAGCTGCAGGTAGTCGATCGGGGAGGCCGGCGAGGCGAAGTGCAGCACGTAGTCGAGGTCACCGGCCACGTGGACGTAGTCGGTCACGTCGGCCCGGATCAGCCGGAAGGGCCCGATCTGCGCCAGGTGGGCGACGTTGGCCGGCGTACCGGTGCTGAAGTTGTCCAGGGCCAGGACGTCAAAGCCGTCGTGGAGCAGGCGCTCGCACAGGTGCGAGCCGAGGAATCCGGCGCCGCCGGTGATCGCGGCGCGAGGTCGAGGCACGCTGGCGGACTTTACGGCAGCGCTGAAGCCACGGCCGGCTAGCTCAGCAGTTGCCGCGCCATCACCATCCGCTGGATCTGGTTGGTGCCCTCGTAGATCTGGGTGATCTTGGCGTCGCGCATCATCCGCTCGACCGGGAAGTCCTTGGTGTAGCCGTAACCGCCGAGCAGCTGGACGGCATCGATGGTCACCGCCATCGCGGTGTCCGACGCCAGGCATTTCGCGGCGGCTGAGATGAAGGTCAGATCCGGCTCGCCCCGTTCTGCCCGCGCGGCCGCCACATAGATCAGCTGGCGGGCCGCCTCCGTCTTCATCGCCATGTCGGCCAGCATGAATTGCACGCCCTGGAAATCGGCCACCGGCCGGCCGAACTGCCGGCGCTCCTTGACGTACGCCGTCGCGGCGTCGATCGCCCCCTGCGCGATGCCGACGGCCTGGGCGCCAATGGTGAGGCGGGTGTGGTCCAGCGTGCGCAGGGCGGTCTTGAAGCCGGTGCCCGGCTCACCGACGATCCGGTCCGCCGGAATCGTGCAGTCGCTGAAATAGATCTCACACGTCGGGGAGCCCTTGATGCCGAGCTTGCGCTCCTTGCTTCCCACGCTGAACCCGGGGTCGTCCTTGTGGACCACAAAGGCGGAGATGCCGCGGGCGCCGGCCGACGGATCGGTCTTTGCCATCACCGTGTAATAGGTGGAGACGCCGGCGTTGGTGATCCACGATTTCGTGCCGTTGAGCACCCACGAGTCGCCGTCGCGGACCGCCCGGGTGGACATCGCGGCGGCATCCGAGCCGGCCTCGCGCTCCGACAGCGCGTAGGAGAACATCGCCTCGCCGCGGGCGACCGGCGGCAGCACCTGCGCTTTGAGCTCGTCTGAGGCCGACAGCAGCAGCGGCATCGTGCCGAGCTTGTTGACCGCCGGGATCAGCGCGGACGAGGCGCACGCGCTGGCGATCTCCTCGATGACGATGACCGTCGCGATGGAATCGGCGCTCGCCCCGCCGTACTCCTCCGGGATGTGGATGGCATGCAGGTCGGCCTGGCGCAGCGTTTCGTACACGTCCCAGGGGAATTCGCTGGTGGCATCGATCTGGGCCGCGCGCGGGGCGATGCGGGCCCGGGCCAGCTCACGCACGGTCTTGCGGAGGAGATTGTGTTCCTCGGGCAGCTGGTAGACGTCAAAAGACGGGTTCACCACCTCATCGTAGGGCCGTACGCTCCTCCCGTGGCCGACCCGAGCAGACCCCGACTCACCGTCCTGGGCACCGGATACCTGGGCGCGACGCATGCGGTGTGCATGGCCGAGCTGGGATTCGACGTGCTGGGCCTCGACGTCGATGCGGCCAAGGTGGCCAGCCTGTCGGCCGGGGAGCTGCCGTTCTTCGAGCCGGAATTGCCCGAGCTGCTGCGCAAGTCGCTGGCCAGCGGGCGGCTGCGCTTCACCACCTCCTATGCCGAGGTGGCCGAATTCGGTGACGTGCACTTCGTCTGTGTCGGGACGCCGCAGAAGGCCGGCGAGTTCGCGGCCGACCTGACCTTTGTCAACGCCGCCTTCTCCGCACTGGCGCCGCTGCTCACCCGGCCCTGCCTCGTGGTCGGCAAGTCGACGGTGCCGGCGGGTACGGCGGCGGATCTGGCGCGGCTGGTCGCGGGCGCGGCTCCGGTCGGGTCAGCGGCGCAGCTGGCCTGGAATCCGGAATTCCTCCGCGAGGGTTACGCCGTACAGGACACGCTGCGGCCGGACCGGCTGGTGTTCGGCGTGGCCAGCGACGACGCGGAAGCGCAGTTGCGTGCCGTCTATGCCCCGCTGATCGCCGACGGGGTGCCGGTAGTGGTGACGGACTTCGCCACTGCCGAGCTGGTCAAGGTGGCGGCCAACGCCTTCCTAGCCACAAAGATTTCCTTCATCAACGCCATGGCCGAGGTGTGTGAGGCGACCGGGGCTGACGTCAAGGCGCTGTCCGGCGCCCTGTCCTACGACTCGCGGATCGGCGGGCGCTTCCTCAATGCCGGGCTCGGCTTCGGCGGCGGCTGCCTGCCCAAAGACATCCGCGCCTTCATGGCCCGCGCCGGCGAGCTCGGGGTCGACCAGGCACTCTCCTTCCTGCGCGAGGTCGACGCGATCAATCTGCGCCGGCGGGACCGGGCGATCGACCTGGCCCGCGAGCTGACCGACGGCACCTTCGTCGACACGCGGGTGGCCGTGTTCGGCGCGGCTTTCAAGCCCAATTCCGACGACATCCGCGACTCCCCGGCCCTCGACGTCGCGACCCGGCTGCACCAGCAGGGCGCACAGGTGCTGGTGTACGACCCGCAGGCCATGGACAACGCGCGGCGGCGCTACCCGCATCTGTCCTATGCCGACAGCGCCGTCGACGCCGGCCGGGACGCCGATCTGGTCCTGATGCTGACCGAGTGGGCCGAATTCCGTGAGCTCGACCCGGCGGTGCTCGGTACGGTCGTCGCGCGGCGCCGGATCGTGGACGGCCGCAACGCCCTCGATCCGCTGCGGTGGCGGGCGGCGGGGTGGCAGTACCGCGCCCTGGGCCGCCCGTAGCCGGGGCGGCTGACTCTGACACCTAGCCTGGGCTGATGACGTACGCGGACGCAGAGACGATCGAGCGGGTCCTCCGGCTGCCGGTGTGGGCGGTGGTGGGGCTGAGCAGCAGCCGGGCGCGGGCGGCGTACGGGGTGGCTGAATTCCTGCAGCAGCAGGGCATGCAGATCGTTCCGGTCAACCCGACCGGCGAGACCGTCCTGGGGCAGCCGGGCTTCCGGTCCATCGCCGACATTCCCTTCCCCGTGGATGTGGTCGACATCTTCCGCCGGTCGGAGGCCGCCGGCGCTCATGTCGACGAGGCGATTGCGGCCGACGCCGGCGCGGTGTGGCTGCAGCTCGGGGTGGTCGACGAGGCGGCCGCCGGGCGGGCCGCGGCCGCCGGCCTGAAAGTCGTCATGGACCACTGCCCGCATATCGAGTGGGCTGCACACGGGCCGACGAAAGCCTAATTACAGCGTGGTGCTTTGTGGCGAAGTCTGCCGAAATCGACCTTCCGGAAGGCCGACTAGTGTCGGCGTTGATTCGGCCACCAGTGCCGAAACCAATTTCTGGAGGGCTTTATGTCGATGAACAAGGCTGGGCGCCGGGGCGGCGTGGTCGCCATATTCGCGGCGCTATTGGGGCTGGCGCTGGTGCTGTCAGGCGGAGCTGCGTCGGCGAATCCGGGGCACGCCAATTCCCGGGCGTTGGCGCCGGCTCACCTCGGCGTGACGTCACCCGCCATCCGGAGCTACCAGACCAACCTCAACTTCGCCAACCCCTTCAACACTCACATCTTCACCATCAGGATCGGCGCCGGTGGTTCGACATTCACGGCTGACACGCTCGACGGGGGCCAGCCTGGCGACCATTGGGGCGTCTTCGTGATGCGGTACGGCGGGACGCCGCTCGGCTCCAACAACCCCACCGCCGCCAACTGCGGCACCGGCTCCACCAACGCCTTCAGTGGGGATGCGAGTCTTTACGGTTCATATCTGTCCGGCGGTTTCGTCCAGGTCGTCGTCACCCATTGCTCCGGAATCTCGTCCTTCCCCGCGGGCTTGACGGTGCGCTTCCGGTCCAATGCCACGATGCGGGTCACCCAACGCACCTGATTTGAGGTCGGCAGGGGCGGTGGACGGGGGCCCGACCGTCCATCGCCCCGCCGCCTATAACTCCTGTCGCAGGGCGGCGTCTTTCGCGGCCACAGCACGTCGAAGCTCGCCCTGGAATTCCACCATCGCGGCCCGTAATGCTTCATCCGTCGCGGCCAGGATCCGCACGGCCAGCAGGCCGGCATTGCGGGCGCCACCCACGGACACGGTCGCGACCGGCACTCCAGCGGGCATCTGCACGATCGACAGCAGGGAGTCCAGGCCGTCGAGGTGGCGCAACGGGACGGGGACACCGATGACCGGCAAGGGGGTCGCCGCCGCGACCATGCCGGGCAGGTGGGCCGCTCCCCCGGCGCCGGCGACGATCACCCGCAGGCCGCGGTCGACCGCGCTGGTGGCGTAGTCGAGCATCCCTTGCGGCGTGCGGTGGGCAGAGACGACGCGTACCTCGGCGGAGATGCCGAACTCCCGCAGCGCTTGGACCGCATCGGACATCACCGGCCAGTCCGAGTCGCTGCCCATGATGACGCCGACCGTGCTCACGCAGACTCACTTCCCAATGCACGCGCGCCGCGGGCAGCCCGGGCGCGGGCCCGCGGCATCTCGTCGTCGAGCGCGGTGACATGGCCGATCTTGCGGCCCGGCCGCGATTCCTTGCCGTACAGGTGGACCTTGATGCCGGGATCCTCGGCGAAAAGATGATGCAGCCGCTCGTCGAGACCCGCCCCGTCGCTGGGGCCGCCGAGGAAGTTGGCCATGGCGACCGCCGGCGCGAGGGGCGTGGTGAGCCCCAGGGGGTAGTCGAGCACCGCCCGCAGGTGCTGCTCGAATTGTGAGGTCAGCGAGCCCTCGATCGTCCAGTGGCCGGAGTTGTGGGGGCGCATCGCCAGCTCGTTGACCAGCAGCTCCGAGCCGGAGTCGAGCAGCTCGACGGCGAGTACGCCGACGACACCCAGCTCAGCCGCCAGGCCGATAGCCAGGCGCTGCGCGGCAACGGCGCGGTCGTCGTCGAGGCCGGGGGCCGGGGCGAGCACCTCGACGCAGATGCCCTCGCGCTGCACGGTCTCGACCACCGGCCAGGCCGCGACCTGACCGAACGGGGAGCGGGCCACCAGGGCGGAGACTTCGCGGACGAGCCGGACGCGCTCCTCGACGATGAGTTCGACGCCGGTGGCGACCAGCTCGCGGGCCGCGTCCGGCCCCGACAGGAACCACACGCCCCGGCCGTCGTAGCCACCGCGCACCGCCTTGGCGACGACCGGCCAGCGTGCGCCGGAGGCCGCGATGTCATTGCCGGCGAACGCCACGATGTCCTGGGCAGTGCGGACCGGCGCCCAGCGCGGCACGGCCACACCCAGCGCGGTCAGCCGCTCTCGCATGACCTGCTTGTCCTGCGCGTGCAGGAGTGCGGCCGACCCGGGGAGGACTACCTTGCCCGCGGCTTCGAGCTTGCGCAGCAACTCGCCCGGCACGTGCTCGTGGTCGAAGGTGAGCACGTCGCAGCCGTCGGCGAAGCCCAGCAGGGTGTCGTAATCGAGGAAGTCACCGACCGTCACGTCGGCCGCGACCAGCGCGGCCCCGTCGCGACGGTCGGCGGCAAGCAGGTGCAGGGAGGCGCCGAGCGCGATCCCGGCCTGGTGCGTCATGCGGGCGAGCTGGCCGGCTCCGACCATGCCGACCACCGGCAGGCCAGTCCGTGGGTCCATGCCCGCAGCCTGGCACAGCGGCTCATGACCTGGGCAGCCTGCCAGCTCTTGACCTGGGCAGCCTGCCGGCGCTGGGCCTCGGATGACCCCTCCGACAACACCCGAGAACCGTCGACCGGCAGCTGCCCGGGACTCATGCAGTTGTTCGCAGCGAGCCGGTCCAACGGATTGGTCCCCGGGGTCTACCGTCGGTAGCGAGCGCAGGCGACCCGAGATGGAGTGCGGCTATGCGGATGGGACGACTCACAATTGCGACAGCGCTGGTGATTGTCGCGACCGCTGGGTCGGCCGCTGCCGCCGGCCCGGGCACCACCCGGGTGAGCCTGACCAGCTCCGGCACGCAGGCGGGCAGGTCCAGCGACTTCCCGACGATCAGCGCCGACGGCCGCTACGTGGCCTTCCACACCGACGCAAGGCTGGTGCCCGGCGACACCAACGACCTGACCGACGTCTACGTCCGCGACCTCGCCAGCGGCTCCACCCGGCGCGTCAGCAACGGCCCGGCCGGGGCGGATCCCGACGCCGGTGCCTACTTCCCCAGGATCAGCGCGGACGGCAGATACGTCGCCTATGAGTCCAACGCCACGAACTTGGTGCCCGGGGACACCAACGCCACCACGGACGTCTTCGTCCAGGACGGGGTCACCGGCCGGACCGAGCGGGTCAGCGTGAGCAGCGCCGGCGCCCAGTCCGACGCCTTCAGCTACAACCCGACGATCAGCGCCGACGGCCGGTACATTGCCTTCGAGTCGGGCGCCGACAATCTGGTGGACGGGGACACCAATGGCGTGCGCGACGTTTTCGTCCGCGATCGGATCGCGGGCCAGACCACGCGGGTCAGTGTCAGCAGCGCCGGTGCGCAGGGCGGCCGCTTCAGCTACGGCCCGTCCATCAGTGCCGACGGCCAGCACGTTGCCTTCACGTCGCTGGCGGCCGATCTGGTGCCGGCCGACACCAACCGCCTCCGAGATGTGTTCGTGCGCGACATGGCGACGGGCCAGACCCGGCGGGTGAGTGTGACCAGTGCCGGGGCTCAGGCCAACGGCAGCAGCGGTGAGCCGTCACTGAGCGCCGACGGGCGATCTGTGGCGTTCACATCCTCTTCCCACAACCTGGTTGCCGACGACACCAACCGCACGCGCGACGTGTTCCGACACGACTCGCTGACGGGCGCAACGGAGCGGATGAGTGTGACCGGCACCGGCAACCAGGTGCACGCCGACAGCTTCACGCCGGCCATCAGCAGGGACGGTCAACACGTCGCGTTCGCCTCGCGCGCCACCAGGCTGGCTGGCCCGGACACCAACGGCGCTGTCGACGTCTTCGTCCGGGACGTCCAGGCCGGCCGCACCGAGCGGGTCAGCGTGGGCGACACCGGCAAGCAGGGCAATAACTTCAGCGCCATCCCGGCCATCAGCGGCGACGGCCGCTTCGTGGCCTTCGTCTCCTCCGCCACCAACCTGGTTGTGGGCGACACCAACCTTGCCACGGACATCTTCGTGCGGGACCGTGTGGGTTAACCGACGCCGAGCTCCCGCGCGATGAGCATGCGCTGGACTTCCGAAGTGCCCTCACCGATCTCCAGGATCTTGGAGTCCCGCCAGTGCCGGGCCACGGGGTATTCGTTCATGAACCCGTACCCGCCGAAGATCTGGGTAGCCTCGCGCGCGTTGGTGACCGCGATCTCGCTCGAGTAGAGCTTGGCGATCGCTGCCTCCTTCTTGAAGGGACGGCCGGCCAGCATCCGGGCGGCAGCGTCGTAGTAGGCCAGCCGGGCGATGTGCGTACGCATCTCCATGTCGGCGATCTTGAACTGGATCGCCTGATACGCACCGATGTTTGAGCCGAAGGCCTGCCGCTCGGCGGCGTACTTCACCGATTCATCGACGCAGGCCTGGGCCAAACCGACCGCGAGGGCGGAAATGGCGATCCGGCCCTCGTCGAGGATCGACAGGAAGTTGGCGTAGCCGCGACCGCGCTGACCGAGCAGATTCGCTTCCGGGACGCGTACGTCGGCGAAAGCGAGCTCGCGCGTGTCCGATGCATGCCACCCGACCTTCGAATACTTCTTTGAGGCGGAGAACCCATCGGTGGGCACCGGCACCAGGATGGACGAGATCTCCTTGCGGCCGTTGTCGCGCTCCCCGGTCACCGCGGTCACCGTCACGAGCGCGGTCACGTCCGTGCCGGCGTTGGTGATGAAGGCCTTGGTGCCGTTGATGACCCACTGGCCATCCTCGACCCGCGCGGTGGTCCGCGTGGCGCCGGCGTCGGAGCCGCCGCCCGGCTCGGTCAGGCCAAAGGCGCCCAGCGCCCGGCCGGCGCACAGGTCGGGCAGCCACTGCTGCTTCTGCTCCTCGCTGCCGAATCGGAAGATCGGCATCGCACCCAGCGACACGCCGGCCTCGAGCGTGATCGCCACACTGGAATCGGCCCGGGCCAGCTCCTCCAGCGCCAGGCAGAGGGTGAAGTAGTCGCCGCCCCCCCCGCCGTACTCCTCGGGGAACGGCAGCCCGAACAGCCCCATGTCTGCCATCCCGGCGACCACGTCGTAGGGGAAGTCGCCGCTCTCGTCATAGCCGTGCGCCTTGGGCCCCACCACGGTGCGGGCGAAGTCCTCGACCGTCTTGCGGAAAGTCTCCTGGTCCTCATCGAGCCGGTAGTCGACCATGCCTGCCTTCCTCGCGCCCTGGTGCGTCACGCCGATGGTGCCACGCGCGGCATCTATCCTCGGGTCGGTGCCCCTGACCTCCACTTTGCGCCATCAGACCCGCGTCTTCTTGGCCGAGCTCACCAAGTTCGGCCTGATCGGCCTGATCAACACCGCGCTGGACTTCGCCATCCTCAACGCGCTGCACTTCGGCCTGGGCGTCGGACCGCTGACTTCGAAATGCGTGTCCACCGTGATCGCGGCGACCACGTCCTATTTCATGAATCGTCACTGGACATTCCGCAACCGGGCGCGATCGGGGATGCGGCGCGAATACATCCTGTTCTTCCTGCTCAACCTGGTGGGTCTCATCATCGGGCTCGTCTGCATCGCCGTGGTGCGCTATGGCTTCAACAAGGACACTGCGGCGGCGATCAACTTTGCTAACCTGGTCGGGTTGGTGATCGGCACGGTCTTCCGCTTCTGGTCCTACCGGCGGTGGGTGTTCCTGGCCGACGGACATCTCGCGGTCGCGGAGCAGCCCGACGACGAGCACCCGATCGTGGTCACACCGACGGGTTGAGTGTGCTGGGCGAATCCTCATCTGTAGCAGCGCTTCAGGCCCCCAGGATTGTCGTACCTCCCGGCTTGCTTGAGGTCATGTCGCAGACGGTCCTTCCATCGCTCAGGCACCCGTTGCTG
>JAABUW010004744.1_pt1 | contig 18244 bp, 26 predicted proteins | sample 5560081 | NCBI WGS metagenome assembly JAABUW01 (sample SAMN10711882, study PRJNA513363) | rock metagenome | isolation source: Antarctica rocks | place: Antarctica: Victoria Land, Knobhead sud | reverse complement strand
CTCATGATCGAGATGGTGCCCATGGCCTTCCGCATCGCAGACGATCTGTCGCGCCCGCCTTCTTACGAGCGTACGCTCCTTCTTGACGGGGAGAACGGGGCCGGAGGGGCAGGAAAGAACACGAAGGGGAGTGTGGAGGGAAACGGTGGGGGCAAGGGCAAGGGGAGTATGGATGGAAAGGGCGGGGGGAGTGCGAATGGGGAAGAGGAAGGGGAGGAGAGGAGGAGGGAGATGGTCAGGAGGAGGCTGGAGGGCGTGGGGTATCGCGTGGGCCTGGGGATCGTGGAGCGGTTCGTCGATTCCCCCCCCCTTCCTTTCCCCATTCTCGTTCCTGCGGGAGGGGCAGAACAAGCCCCGTTTGCGAAGGGAGAATGCGGTCGAGGGATGCATATCCTGCTGTCCACCCATGAGTGGAGCGCATACGGGTTCATCTACAAGCTTGCAGTACCGGAGCAATTGGCTGGACGAGGAACAAGCTGGAGAAGGCACATCCGGCTGACGGTTCCTGGGTTCATGGGGGACAGCTTCTCGCGCGACCGGCCCCGCTTCGCCGACACGCTCGACATGATCAAGTTCCTGTGCAAGGACGTCTGGACGCTCGTCTTCCGCAAGCAGATCGACAACCTGAAGACGAACCATCGTGTGGGTCCCCCCCGTTTTCCCTTTCACTTTTCCCCATGTTGCCCTTCTTCCCTCCTTTCCCTTTCTCTCCCCTTTCCCTCCTTTCCCCTTTCCGCTTTCCCCTTTCCCCTGTCGGACTTCCCCCCTCTGCCGCTTTTCCAGGTATCAGTGCGCGGGAAGATTATATCCGGGGGCGGAGTAACTGGCTGATGATGGGTATTCCATGGACAGGGCGTCTACGTCCTAACAGACAACGCATTCCGCCCCCTCGCGCGCATGAGCACGGCCAGTCCCGCGGAGGCGGTGGGGAGGGCGCAGCCGGTATGTTTCCCTCCCCTTTCTTTCTTTCCCTTCTGCTACTATAAGCGGTTGTTGTCTGGTCAGTGCGGTTGGGCGATGGGTGGGGCGATAGATTGGGGATGGGGCTTGGTGATACGTTGGAGATGAGCATGGGGATTCTTCTGGGAGGAGGGTCACTGATACGAGTTTCGGGGCTATAGTTCCTGTGGTTTCCAAGCGGCATCATACGAGGGGCGTTGGCGGCTATGGGGCTGCAGGCTACAGTGCATGCGGAGTCGAGTGATTTGCCGGGGGTGGTCTTTCAGATTAAGACGGTGGGGGCGAAGATGTAAGGAGAGGAGGGGGGACATGATGGGATTTAGCGGCATAGGGACGGTATCGGGTTGCATGATACCTGGGCATCTCAGAGGGATCGGTGGATGGAGTATGGGATTTTCTAGATTCTATGTCGTCTCGGTCAGGCCGATGTTTGCACTACTTTTTGAGGGCGAGATTATGCGCGGAGGGAGGGTGAAGTGGGCGTTTAGAGTCTACCTAGCATGAGCCACTTGTCAGCCAAACGAACTTCTGGAGGAGCTGAGTGATGTTTGTTAAGGATTGCAGAAATGACAAGAACGGGGGGAAGAGCGTGGATAACTAAGAAGACGCCAGAGGAGAAAACCTACTTTGGGGGCGGGTTGTGGACAAATTCGATGCCCTTCTGGATATTCCCCTTCAGGCCCTCCTTGCACGCTTCGAGGAGCTGCTCCTCGTCTGAGCTGATGTGGCCGAGAATGTTTTCCGCTTTCTCGGCACCAGAGGGCTGGGAACGTGTTAGTCATGATGTTAAGAAGGTGGGATCGAAGAGCGTACCCCTAGCTCAACTGGCACAGAGAAGTAGTCGACACCCGTCTCCTTCGCGATGGCATCGCCGCCTGAGACACCAGGAAGATACACATAGGTGGGCTCGACGATGCCTTTCTCGCCTTTGGTGGCTTTGATGAGCTTCTCAGTGAAGCTACGGAAGGAAGAGATCAGCGTCTCGTACTCGGCATCACGCAGGCATCGAACAGACGTACCGATATCCAGCGTAAGCCATGGACAAGGTCGCTGATCCCGCACCACCCTTCGCTTGAACGACCTCATCACCACCGAACTGAACGCCTGCCACGAACATCAGCACTGCAACCCTCACTGGGACCATTCGGTGACGAACGCTTGATAAGAGGCGCAAGCTTCTCCTGAGGGATCTTGACCGCCGGCTTCGCTAAGCTGAACAGTGGCACAATCGTCTCTCCAGAGTGGCCCCCAATGACCGGTATCACCGTCTTCGACGGGTCCTTCTCGCCCGTAATTTCCTGGACGAAGGTCTCTGCGCGAACCACATCTAAGGTGGTAACACCAAAGAGACGCTTGGGGTCGAAGACATTCGCTTGCTTCATGATCTCTGCCGCAATCGGGACGGTCGAGTTGACGGGGTTGGAGATGACGAGGATGAAGGCTTTGGGGCAGTGCTCTGCGATGCCTTTAACAAGGTCGCGCACGATTCCGGCATTGATCTTGAAGAGGTCATCCCGGGTCATGCCAGGCTTGCCTGATATTTGGTGAGTAGAATGTCGAGAGATAGGGTTATGGAGGCTTACGAGGAATGCCGGCAGGGATGACGACGACATCAGCGCCTGTCAGGGCTTTCTGTAGTCCGTTGTCCTCGGGGAGATAGCCGGTGATTTTCTTTGACTTGTCAGTGTTGTACCTCCTCCTTCAATGCTCTGAGTGGCACGTACGGCAACGGAGGAGATGTGTGAGAGATCAGCCGTGACTCCTGGAGTGTTGACGACATCGTAGAGGGAGAGCTCGTCGATGACTGGGCTGGCCTTGAGGAGGAGTGAGAGAGGCTGGAGCTTGTTGTCAATAACTGCGGGTCATTGAAGAACAGTGAGATGCTGACTTGACCGATACCTCCCGAGGCGCCGAGAACAACTATATATTGTTGTCAGGAGCTGTCGATCAGAAAGGTTTTGAAAGGTCTGCGCACCTGCTTTGACCATTGTTGCTGGTGAAGGTTAAAACTATAGAATGTAAGGATAGAGCTCTAAGAATAAGTGCGTGAGAGCAAGTCAAAAAGCCTGTTGAAGTCAACAATCCGGGACGAAAGAGGCGATCGGAGAAAAGACCCAATCCTCGATGATGAACAGGCCCACCATAGCTGTCGGCGGGGTACGGCCCGGACGGACTGGTACAGTGATTAAATCGCCGCGCCTTTCGTGCGATTGCACTTACACTATTCCACGCTGAGGCTAGCTCGGAAAGTTAGGGCAAGATTATCAAAGAATTACTAATTAAAGTCCGAATCCTACTCCTTCTAGAAATGCTGGAAGTCATTTGATTCTTTGGCCGGAGTCAGTAGTCGATGCATTGGCCATGGCATATCACTGAAGCATCGGGATCATGATGTTCGACTAATACGTTCATTCATCATTACCGATGCCATGAGTGAACTGGCTGACTATGCTCGTCTTTCGACGATCATCGGTTGTCCTTCGTATGCGATTCAGCTCATTTTCAAAATGCAGTCAATCGTAGATGTTGCTCGAGCCTATGCATATTCGATTCCCACTGCTCATCATAGATTGGACGCAATGCGCTCTAGCATCGGGTACAGCTAAGTATTTTTATGAATCCTTCTCCGCCGCCACTCTTGCCTTTGATCCGCGTAGCTTCTTCTCCGGCGTCTCCTTCTTTGCTCGGTGAGACTGGCGGATAGCGCTGGCACGAGCGACGGCCTCCTGGCGTAGATCTGCTCGGTAGCCCTGCTTGGCCGTATAATTGACAATACCCTTGTAGATCCTGCAACAGCCTGTCAGATCGGAACTCAACCCATATTGCAGTAATTGGGTCACTAACTTTGGCCCTGACTTTTGCGCGCTCCATGTCACCTCGTTGTGGTTCGAGGCGGGACGGTTGAGGTGCTTTGTCTTTTTCGTGGTCAAGGTAATACCACCTTTCTCGGAGCCATTGATGCCGACGGCCTAGGTATGATGGTTCGTCAGCATATGCATTCGACTTCCGAGAGGTTGCATTGTGAGAATTGGATGTACCTTATTGTTGACAAAGCCACCATACTGGATACTAGGTCAGACTCCTTCTCCAAGCTCTAGAATGAGATACTCGCCTTCCTCGAGTGCTTGTTCATCAAATTCAGGGGGTCTCTTGAAAACTGCGAACCCCCGCCAGATCTCCGCTTTACAAGATATGAGTTGTTCTGGCCTAATCCACGCTTTTAGATTGGATCTTTGCCTAGTAGACGGCCAGACCTACGGCAGAGTTCCCAGATCAAGTCCGAGGAGACATTGGGGTGGTGTTCGCCGACCATCTTGTATTCCCAAAGTATTGACAACCTTGCGATCGTTCAACTACCTGGAATTGGCGAATTCGAATGAGCAGTTGTGTGCGGCAGCTCTTCGGCCCGCTCCTAGTGCGGACCCGTTATAGTGCGGCTACGTTTACCCGACGTTCATGCTGACACCGCCCATCCATGTGTCCAGCTTCCAACAACGTGCGCCAGCAGTAGTCCTCGTACATAAGATTTATGCGATCCAACCTCTGCTCCGGTCTCTAACTATGGGCTACATACTCTACTCCCTCACCTTCGCCTCATTCGTGCTCGCTACAGGTACGCCAGCTATCCATCCACTCATCTCACCTCCAGGCCTAACAATGATAGCCCTCTACATCACCCGCGACCGCTGGCTTTATCTCGTGCCTATCCCAGACTACATCTACCACCGCCTTCCCTCCTCCTTCTCCAACGATATAGAGTCCGGCTTTACATCGAGCGACTTCGATCTATCTACGAACGTAGCGGCGGGTGATTCGAGAGGTGGGCTGGATCAGTCGGCGAAGAGGGAGATACAGAAGATCATGCGGAGCAGGAGGGTTGGGTTCGATGAGGCGCGGAGGATGTATACGGAGCAGAGATTTGAGAGGAATGGGATAGGGGCGGATGGGAGGCCTAGGGATCCGAAGTTCGTCTCGTTTTCGTGAGGGGGACGAGGGAATCGCAACGATGTCACAATATTGCTTTCTATGGGGGATTGAAGGAGCACTATGTTGGCCACGCATGGCGTTGTTTGGAGTTATGAGGTGAACTAAAGGCTTTGATATCCCACTCCCTTCGCGCAAGGCTGATCCAAAATACCACCATTTCCTTTGCGGTATTTTTACCTGTCCCTACCAGACGAACCTTGGCTTCTCTACCATCTGCATGCCGCACAGCCTCATCCATCCTCCGCTCCAGACTATGCACCGGCTGCTGTAAGTGATCACTACGTGGAGACAACCCAGGCCGAATGCATAGACTTACCACGGGTCGTGTAAAACGTGCGTACGATCAGAGTGTCTCCTTCACGAATGGGCGTGCCCGTCGTCTTGTTTCACCGTCATGGTGGACTTGTTCAATTCTTACGCAAGGTTGCAGATCTTATCACCTGGTCCTGCCATAGGCTGGTTGCTGGAACCCAGGAGGCAGCCCAGGAGGCAACCCGGGAGGAGGAATAGGACCAGGAGGCGGACCAAAACCTGGTGGAGGTCCAAATCCAGGTGGTGCAACACCTTGCGGAGGAAAGCCTGATTGCTGGGGTGGATTGAATCCCGGGGGAATAAAGCCTTGAGGACCTCCATACCCGGCTTGCGATGGCGGAGGTCGTGCGGGTAGACCTGATGGAGGGGCTGGTAATGGTTGCGAAGGGGGTGCTTGCCGCTGTTGTTGGGGCGGAGGTACGCTCTGGTAGCTTCCGTTTGGCATGCTTGCTCGCCCGTTCATGTATGGTGCTGGTGCTCCAGGCATCATACCACCTGTGCGACTACTATCCCCGTCTAACATGGCTGCTGGGGCACTTGGGGCAAATACCGCGGCGGAAATCGGCTGGATTGTTGGCTGAACATTGTGCTTTATCGCTTGGGCAGCAAGCATTCTCTCTGCCTGGTCACCATGGCGCTCACCCTTGCCATCCTTCTTGTATGCATATTGTACGGAGATTTCCTTATTCATCAAATACTGTCCGTTCATATTCGCTATGGCTTCGTCCGAGGCGTCGAAGGAGGAAAAAGAGACAAAGCCGTATCCCTTTGACAGATTGGCATCATCACGAGCGATCTACAATCATTAGCTTGCATCTCACTGTTATGCTCGCTTCAGGACCTACCTTAGGCGCAGAGATGAGGCTGCCAAATCGGCCAAAGGTGTCGAATAGCGTCTGTTCCGAGACCATAGGATCGAGATTTCCGACGAAAAGCTCCGCACCCACTTCGACTGTCTTCTGCTTATCCGCTGAAGCCTTGTTCACCCGGATGGGTTTTCCAAATAGGCGGACCTGGTTCATGATTCTTGCCGCATACTCTGCGTCTTCTTCGCTGATGAATTCTACGAAGCCATAGCCCTGGTGTGTCATAGTCACTCTATCTTTAGGTAAATGAACGTTGACTATGCGCCCGGCTTGCAGCATCAGTTCCCAAACCAGACTGTCGGAGACTCGCTCGTCCAGATTGCCGATGTAGACCGTGGCTTCCTTGTCTTGCTCCCTGCGCAGTGTTAGTCTACATTGAGCCAGTGTTTCCGGTAGCTTACCAGTGCCTCGCGCCAGACATGATGGCAATTTTGCGAGAAGATTCGTTAAAAAGGCAATTTCTTCGAAAGCGCAACACGCTGGGCAGCGTTGGTATTAGCGCCAAGACTTCTAGCTGTATTCTTCCGATTTTAGGTAGGTAAGTTACAGACATTCAAAGAATGAAGCCTTCCGGTCACTCTCCTTCCCGGGCTCTCAGAAAGTAAAGCTACAATCGTCTCTTATTCATTCGACCACCTCCATCACTAGAGTCGATCAGGATATATCTAGCCGGTCATAATCATGTTCCAACTATCTGAGGAGGCAAAGGTTTCACCCCAACGATGAATGAGAAAGTCAGTGCAGCTATTGACTTGCAGCTAGGAGAGGATTACGAAGGTCATTGATGTCTCACGAATCGCGATACATTAGTATGGCTGCCATCTCAATTTGCAGAATTATGGGATGCTGACGAGTGCAGTGGTTACCTACCGCTGATCATCTACCTGGGTATAAATGCTTTTGTGCGATTTAGGTAGAGGAGAATCGGAGCTGAACTTTCTCAGGATACACACGAAGCGAACCCAAACCGCCTCTCATGAGGCAGGTACCAACCTGCTCGTTTTTACATCCAGCGCTGACCCATGAACAGACTCATATCTCCACTGGCTTGAGTGTTCTTAGGACAATAAAGGTGTGAGGCATGTTATATCTTTGGTGCAAAGGCGCAGGAGCGCCTTTACGGGCGACCGGACACAAGGTCTCGCAACTCATCTTTCGGAGCGGCATCATGTTGTTGATCTCTTGTACAATAGCCTGCAGAGGCAAGACAGCAGCGTGGACTCAGAAGTCCGTATTCCCAAACGGAATTTGCATGTTGCTAGCAATTAGTCTCAGGGGGTCACGACTTCTCGCACAATAAGCTATGCGGCTTGTCCGTGAACGCTATGGGAATCCAGAAGTTATAATTGTTGAACGCTTGATGGATGACATCACTCTCGTCTCTCGCTTGTATTGCGTAGCCCATCAAGTTTCTCACTCTCTCTTCAATGACAGATAAGGCACTTCCCCAACCTTTTGTTGAAACAATAGCCGGTTTTGCAGCTGGAGTCGCCTCGACTCTAGTCGCCCACCCTCTAGATCTAGTCAAGACGCGCCTCCAGGGTAAGAACCCGCCCAGCGGCGCGTACGCTTACCGAGTAGAGCCAGTTGACAAAATACAGTTGATCGAAATCCTTCATCTCAACTTGGCAGCACTCTCCGCATTGTACGTGAGGTTGCTCGGCACGAAGGCCTCCTCTCAGGATTCTATCGTGGTCTTGCGCCCAACATCATCGGCAATTCCGTGAGCTGGGGCCTGTATTTCTTGTGGTATGGAAAGCTCAAGGATGGATTACAAACGTTCCACGGGTCTGATGTCGGACTTTCTTCTTACGACTACTTCTTCGCATCGGGAGCTGCAGGTACATCAAGGTTCCCTGACGCATGGACAAGGTTGCTGAAAATGACTACAGGAGCCCTGACCGCCGTCATCACCAACCCGATATGGGTCATCAAGACACGAATGCTGTCGACGTCGTCCAGCCATCCTGGTGCATACTCTTCGATTCTCGACGGCACACGGCAGATCTTTGAGACGGATGGCATAATCGGGTTCTATCGTGGTCTGATACCATCACTCTTTGGAGTCTCGCACGGAGCTTTACAATTCATGGCATACGAACAGCTTAAGATATACCGGGGAAGCAGTAATCTTCGACGCCAGCAAGAGCTGAGCGCACTGGACTTCCTCATTCTTAGTGGATTGGCGAAGGTTTTGGCAGGGAGCGCAACATATCCTTATCAAGTGGTCCGAGCACGACTACAAAGCTACGATGCCGACCAAACGTACAGGAGTGCGAGGGACGTGCTCGTTCAGGTATGGAAACAGGAAGGCCTCGGTGGATTTTATAAAGGGTTGGGACCGAATCTGCTAAGAGTCTTGCCAAGCACGTGGGTTACTTTCCTTGTCTATGAGAAAATGAAACTATATCTATCAGGAGCGAGAGGTGAGAACAGCTGAGGTAGGCGACAATCGAGCTCGCCATTGCCTGGTTGTTGAAGCTCAGAGGTCATTTGGTAATCCTGCACTTGAAGTCGTTCTCTCACGACATCAGAAACCCAGCGAGTGCGCATCTCCACGATCGAAAACTTGGGATTCTGTAGATAGTCATATATTGGAATTTGAGATATGTCTGTACGATGGAGACATGTCCCTTGCCGAAAAACCGACGCAGAAAGATCTAGGTCTTGGAATGCACTTTAGCCCCACGCTTAAGTAAGACATGCGTAAAACCGTGAAACGGTCAACCCGCGAAAACACGCCAAGGTCTGTGCTTTGCGTTACCCGAGGATCTAATCACACAGTGGAGACTGATCTCCATGTGGTAAGCGGCAAGCCTCCTTCGGCTCTAGCCACTTTAGTTGAGGTTTAGAAGCCCATCCCGCTTCTTCCATTGACACTTGGGAAACCCAAATCCTCGCTCCCTCTCTTCGCCAAAGTCTCTGCCACTTGGTTGCTCGACCTCGCTCCCACCTTGGTCGAATATCGCGACTTCATCGCTGCACTTAGGCTTCGTCGACTGCTGGTATACCTGCTCAAAACCTCTGACATCGACTATACGGCTAATCCTACGCTTGTAGCGATCCACGGCGGTACGACCGAGTGCAAGGCTGTCCCCTAAAAAGAGCCGCCTCGGCCATAGCGCATTTAGCCTACAATCAAAGTACGCTCTGCGTCGCGCCAGCGACACTCCCATTCACCTCATCCGATCCTCCAGTCAACACTCCTGTGCAGGCGCCTTATTACGCATCTAGTAAACAAGGACCATCTGTGCACCTTCGGTCTCAGGTTATCAGCGATTCTGCGCTCGCATCTCGCCTTCCCAAGACCTTAATTATACTGTCTCTCACGTCTCGGACGCTGAAAAGTTCGAAGTCCTTGTTGCCCACTCTGTAAGACCGATCCACTTGGCTTGGATAGAAAACGTTGCCTACAATGTATACTGCCCATCGTGGGATGGGTGTTCCCACTCAGCCAAACAGCCGTCTCACGGAGTTGCTGGATCAAGTGCGGACCGAGTTTGACACCGAAAGAAGCAAGGTTGCAGAGTATGAGCAGAATAGTAAGTTTGCTCAGATGTTCTATCCTGTTTGCTCCAGGCTGCGGCATGCGCCTTTCCGTGGCTTTGTCTCTAGGATACCCCTTAGTACGAGAGGCTTCCCAATCATCCAAGCTCAACAACCGACCTCTCCGAACGAGTCACAATCGTGCAGCCACACAACATGGTGTACGAGAAGCCTGACGTGCTAACGAGCGATATGCAATCTCTAGTGGCATCACAAATCCAAGAGATGGAATTGGTGAGGCAAAAAGTATACGCTTTGGAACAGGCTCAGCTCAACATGAAGGAAAGGTACAGCACCCCCTCTTAGCCAAGAAGGTCGTCACGAAGGCTGAATCCATGCTGCAGATATGAGCAAGATATCGCTCGCTTGCGCCATGAGATTGAATCGCGCGGTGGTCCACCTTCACACGTAGGTGTCAGTGGCCTACCTCCGCATGCTGGAGTCTCACAGTCCCAGCCTCCAGCTATCGGTCATGGGCCAAGCAACCTTTTCGGCGGTATCATGGCCAACCCGCCAGGCCAAGGCAATCCCGGTTTAGTTCCACTTTCCCAAGATCAACAACAGCCCCAAGGACATCCACAGAATCAGATGCCACAGCCGCCTCCAGGATTACACCAGCCTCCATTCTCAAATTATCCTGGCGGTCCTGTCAATGGTGAGTCTCGTTACAAACTTGAACTCTCTACCTCGTCTTTCTAGTGATTAATCGACGATGTGCTGACTCTAGACTGTAGGGTATGGGTCACAGAACTCGCAGATTGCTGCTTCCCCTGGACCTGGTAAAGGTCGAGGCAATCGCGTACCGCCAGGCCCTCCTGGTCAAGGCCCGGCTACCCCCCAGCAGCCTCAAGCAATGTCGTATCCTGACAGGAATTCTCCTCGAATGGGGCCACAAAGCCCTCCACATCCCCAGCCCCAGCTTCCGGACGTTGGAAATCAACTCGCTGATTTGGAACCGGACAACCTACCACCTTCTCTCAAACACGAAGGTAGCGATTGGTTCGCGGTTTTCAACCCACGCATTCGACGAGTCTTGGATGTTGATCTGGTGCACAACCTCGCCCACGAGAGCGTGGTCTGCTGTGTAAGGTTCAGCTTAGATGGGAAGTATATTGCCACTGGGTGCAATAGATCGGCGCAGATATTCGAAGTATCAACTGGTCGGCAAATCACGAAACTGCAAGACGACACTGTCGACAAAGACGGTGACTTGTATATCCGAAGCGTGTGCTTCAGCCCTGATGGGAAGTATCTAGCAACAGGCGCAGAGGACAAGCAAATCAGGGTTCGTCTTGCCACCCAGATGTTGAGATGCTTGCCCTTCCGAACGTACTGATCCCGTGTTCAACAGGTATGGGACATCGAGGCTCGTAGCATCCGTCACGCTTTTACAGGCCACGAACAGGACATATATTCTCTGGACTTTTCACGAAACGGCAAGCACATTGCATCTGGCAGCGGCGATCGTACTGTCCGTGTCTGGGATCTCGGCACGGAGAGAGAGGTCCTGAACCTTATCATTGAAGATGGCGTGACCACAGTAGCCATGTCTCCTGGAGGTGAGTATGTTGCTGCTGGATCACTCGACAAGAGCGTCCGAGTGTGGGACACGCGCAACGGCCTCTTGGTGGAACGGCTCGATGGTGCTATCGAGGGTCACAAGGACAGCGTATACTCCGTTGCATTTGCACCAGACGGCAGATCTCTGGTCAGTGGTAGTCTCGACAAGACAATCAAAATGTGGGAGTTGAGCAATACCCATGGCATGATGACTCAGAATGCCCCTCGAGGAGGCAGATGTGTGCGGACTTTCGAGGGTCACAAGGTTCCTAACCCTCCTTAGCCACTGATCGGCAGCACTTTGGTACTGACACACCATTGCAGGACTTTGTTCTCAGCGTAGCGCTCACTCCGGATGGCAAGTGGGTCCTCAGTGGTTCCAAGGACAGGGGCGTACAATTCTGGAACCCAGCGACTGGGGACTCCCACCTCATGCTTCAAGGTCACAAGAACTCAGGTATGCTCATTGTGCATGATGTGTGGGACAGACCTAATGTTCTCCGGATCTAGTGATCTCAGTCGCTCCTTGCCCTACTGGAGAGCTCTTCGCTACAGGCAGCGGCGATATGCGTGCGAGAATTTGGAGGTCAGTCATCCTCGGCGTGTCACACTGGCTCGCATTTGCTTACTCCTTTCTGACGCAGATATACCTATGTGTAATATCTTTGTAGGATGGTGATCGAGGGCGCAAGGAGGATGGCGCTGAACGATAGGAATGGGGTCGGTCTTTGTCCATGCAGAACGAATCATAGATATCTATTGATCACGAGAGGGTTCCGAAGCGGTAGTCAGCCTGTCAATTGTCATACTGCTTGACAAGGCCTACAACAGGAATTTCAAGCTGTTACAGTAAACCCGCAAACAACAATTGTGGGATCGTACCTGGGTTCAGCGGTTGCATTGAGGTGCAGAAGCCACATGTTTGAGACTTTATGGACTATCGAACTGTGCGTGGCGTGCTCGTTGGACCTTGTACAGTGTGCCTGGCCAAGCGAATGGTGAGAAAAGACGAGAGCATCAAGTGGTTAGGAACAGCCAGCCTCGCTCCGCAAAGCTGCAATTGCTCTGAAAGGGCAGTCATAACAAGGTGCTAATTGTGAAACTGTCTACGCCCTCTTCAGATGATCGTGGTCTTGGAAGTTGGACTTTGGAGAAGTTCACGGCTTGGCACTGGTGCGGGAGTCGCGCTGAACGTGCTCCCTTGTCGTTGGAGACACCACAACAGCCCAGTCGCATTCGAGGTACGAGTACCGAACCTGCCATGCCTACTGGACCATTCCGACAAAGTCTATCTCGAGTCTCGACACGTAATATCACCCGTGGAGCCGTGAGGCAAGGCGACTGAACAAGGATGATTCTGCGCCACGGCGGGAATCTCAAATGATTCCCTACTCCCCGCCCGCTGGTACGGTCCGCGTCGATGTCGGCGTCGGCAGAAAGTGGGCTAGCTGGTTCTTATCTCACAGAACGGAGAAGGCTTTTACGTCAGACAGTTTGGACAGCAACATTTACCGGCTGATAAGATGCAAAGAACCACACGCCACCCTCAGGTGGGAGAGCTGTTACTTCATATCTTCCCACCGCACACTTCGGGTCATCTGGAACGGGCAAGACACCCATCATCTCGGCTCTAATTGGTGTGAGCTTAATAGAACCTCAAGGGCGACCCGCCGTGGCCATGGGGAACCTTGGGGCTGCCGAAGCTGGCTCCGGTGTGCTCCCAAGGTTGCATGAAATCCCCCCACTCCCTGGAGAGAGAGAGGCCGCAGATCTATGCCGGCCTGAGTGAGACGCCCACGCTCGCCAACTTTGCCATACCCATCCTCCCCTCTCGGCGTTATGCGAACCCCTGCTCTGAAGGCGAACATCACCGTGCATAGTATCTTCCATGTGAGAGGGCCGCCCTCTGGTGCGATAGCTTTAGTCTGCCTGATGGAGGGCTCACTCCGTTCTTCCATTGGCTCACATACTTTTCCCAACTCCACGTTCGACAATCTTCCATCTGGGCCTCCATGCCGTTCCTCCAAAATATGCATGGGAACCGAATCGCTGGGTCTGCCCACACTGCGGTCGTGCTTTTTCCCCGGAGATCCAGCCTAGGACTTGCCTTCGTGGACGGTTGGACTTACCTCCCATCTGATTGGCCTCAATCACTCTGTTTCAAATGCGGTCATGGCTGCTGTTTCTGCACGTGAAGATTTAATCTCTTTGTATTGATACACATCTCCTGTCTCTCTCACTCTTCTGGAATTGGTGTCTACCTACCGTTCATTGTACTTCGTCCCTTTGCTTCCAACGCATCGTCGGCCTTTCTACTCTCCCACACGCCTTTCTGAACCCCTCTCAGATAATATTTTACTCTGAACGAGCTGTCTGATGTGAGAGAGCTTACAATATTTGATGAATGTAACACAAGCACCGAATTCCAAACGAAGCACAGACGTCTGGATACCTCAATCCGGACGGCACAATAATACCTCAGGCTTTGGTTCGGCACATCTTCTCAATGGACGCCTCTACATCAATATCTAGTGGTTTCCAGCCCCTTGCTCAATTCGATGTCTCACGGCGACCTGTGAGAACTGAATACATCTTGGATTACTCAATCTACGGGCTTCAACATGCGCAGAATTACCCTTTGTCTTTCAGCTATGGAGGTTCCCAATGCTCATTGCCCCCTACTACGGTCGATGGCTTCAACAATATTTGTGGAACTGGAGCTCACCAGTCGTTCTACGTACCACCGGCTTTTACGGATCCTCGGTGTATCACACAAGTCGAATGTGTAGGACGTGAAAGCATTAAGGCCAGCAACAGCCCAATCGTGAAAGCAGAAGACACATCTCCAGAAGAGACAAGCTACGCATTCGACAATATATCACCACAAGACTTGCATTCCCCCGGCACCTCCACCGACCCTTATTCTGGCACTGACGTCGATACCTTGATGCGAGCAATTCAGACCAAGTCTGGGCGTAACAGTCCACATATCCAGGCTTCGGCCACAAATTTACCAGAAAGCAGACTATACGCCAATGATTCCAAGCATCGTAGAAGGACGCGCACGAATGGGGAGCACACTGGGTTCCGGACTAGGAAGAAGTACCAATGCCATGTACCTTCTTGCGCGAAAGTCTTCTTCCAGAAGACCCATCTTGAGATCCATGTCCGCGCCCATACAGGCTACAAGCCATTCGTGGGTCTTCCTTGACCTTAGAGACGAGGCCAATGCTAATAGAGATCGCCTATAGCTCTGCAAAGAGGCTTCTTGCGGGCAACGCTTCTCGCAGCTAGGGAATCTGAAGGCGAGAAGATACCCAACCCTCTTTGTCAGTCCGCTGACCAGAGCTAGACGCACGAGCGCAGGCATACAGGAGAGCGACCTTATTCATGTGAAAGCTGCGGCAAGCGTTTTGCCCAACGGGGCAACGTGCGTGCCCACAGGATAGTGCATCAGCAGGTCAAGCCATACAGCTGCAAGCTCGAGGCTTGTGGAAAGCAGTTCACGCAACTGGGAAATCTCAAGGTAAGCTCCCCCCCTTTCCGCTTCGAGCTTCAGCCGATGCTTACCCACATCAGTCTCATCAGAACAAGTTTCATTCTGCTACTTTGCGAAACTTGACGTTTAGATTTGCTACCATGTGTGAAGGCGATGCCGTTTCGGCTGCAGACAAAGATCTCTGGGACTACTTCACTTCGCTCTATAAGCATAGCAATAAAGGCATCAAGGGGCGTGGGAAGGATCGACGCATTTTTTCTGTATCCCGAGGCCATGAGGATCTCAAGCCTCAGGCGAGAAGCACCAGCTCTGATCACAACGGGTCGAGCTATAGCGACCGGAAAGACAGCATCAGCAGTAGTAACATAAGCTATTGCGAACCCTTTCAAGGAACTTCAACTGGAAATTGGGCTGGGTAAGCCTGGGGCATCGGATCAACGATGAGTCGATATCGTAGAGTTGAGGGGTCCGGTACTGGGGTCCGGTACTGGAGTCCGGTTGAGTGCAGGGTGCTCGGGCTGGCATAGATCGACAAGGTACGCAGCACATGTACATATGACAGATGAAACGCTAGGGCACATAGGTACTTAAAGGTGGTCATGTTCATCACCGCCTTGTGAATCACTGACAACTTTCTTGTATCATTTTTTGTTACCAGCGTGACCTACATTGCTGGAGGTTGAAACATCAAGAGTCTAAATGTGCATCTGAGTCAAGAGCAGAGAGATCAACTTGTCAGTCTGTCTCGTGTGCAATCGTACTATCTATATTATATTGAAACATCTCTCTTCCTAGTCGTTTTCGTTGGCTGTCGTGTGCCGCCAAGATTGTACCCTCACGTGATCGAGCTACGAAATTGATTTTATCTTGCAATTGCATCTATCTATGCATCCACAATTTTGATAATTTGAAACTTAGCCAGATAATAGAATTTAATAAGCGCATTCTATAGAGGTCGCAATCACTTAATTTCATGCAGTATTGCAGAAGTTATTGCAGATTCAAAATTTGCATCTTACGTTGTGCCCGATAGTTGCAGTGTTTGTAGATAACGCTCGCCGTAGAAGTCCTCTCTGGTCGCATAGTTTTTCGCGATCGCTTTGTTTACTGCCTTAGTAATCATCGTTTATCTACTACATTAATCGACTATTTGCATCGTCTATCTACTGCGTTAATTAAGTTAGTAACTATCGTCTATCTAATGCATTTGCTGATGAGGATAGAGGCGAGAAGACACGTCAAAATAACGCGCCTACTACCTAAATCGCATGCTTTTTCTTCCCTATTCCCGGGTACCTTTACAAACCACCTGCATCGCATATCTACTACCTCTATCAAGTTAGTAATCATCGTATATCTATTGCATTTGCTAATTGACAGGGATAGAGACGAGAAGACACGTCGAAACGGCGCGTCTATCACCTAAATCGCATGCCTTTTCTCTCTTATCCTCGGGTATCTTTACGAACTATCTGCATCGTCTATCTATTGCCTCTATCAAGTCAATAATTATCGTATATCTACTGCATCTGCTGACGGGAATAGAGACGAGAACGCACACCAAGACGACATCTCTACAGACAGAAAATTAGGTCATTTCTTTTCCATTCCCGACTACCTATATAAATTATTTGCATCGTCTACCTATTGCCTCTATCAAGTTAGTAATCACCGTATATCTACTGCATCTGCTAACGGGAATAGAGACAAGAACGCACATCAAGACGACATCTCTATAGACAGAAAATTAGGCCATTTCTCTTCCATTCTCGACTACCTATATAAATCACTTGCATCGTCTACCTATTGCCTCTATCAAGTTAGTAATTATCGCATATCTATTGCATTTGATAACAGAGATAGAGGCGAAGAAGATACGTCGAAATGGCGCGCCTGCCACCTAAAACGCATACCTTTTCTCCCCCATCCCCGACTGCCTACATGATGTAAATTACGTGCATTCCATAGCCTATACCCAAAGTAGACTAGCGCAATAATTTCAGCTCGGACCGAGCTGGCGACCCTCCTAGTTGATAGTATCGTCTCCGAGTAACGGTATAACAGTCCACTAATCACTTGCTCTGTGATGCCTCAGCTCTGTCCATGGCAGGTTACAGACTGCTAGATGACAATCTTCACAGTGATGTCTCGAAGCCCCTGTGAGGAGATGATGCCTCATGATACAGGAAAGTGCAGATTGACTGACTACTCGCATCTGACTCGCTGGAAGTCACGCCCAGGCCTAGATTGATAAGATTAGATCGGCAGTTATAAACTTGAGCCCCTGGACCCACTTCTCCACCCCTCGTTGCCCATCACAGTCCAGACCGCAGATTGAAAACCTCTCATACAGAAAAAGCTCATAGATTATTGCCTCAATTCCTTCAGAGACACTCTCTACACCTACAGCTCATCGCAAACCTTTCCCACGCCCTGGAACGCTCCACGCTTCGAGCTCCAACAACTCCACATCTTGGGTAACCCTCGACACCGCCATCATTCAAGCCATGGAGGCTCTCAAGCGGAAAGTTCTTCCTCGACGATTCAGCATGAAAGACGGCAGCAGTAAGTGGTTACTCTCGCCAACACATGCCACCTTGACCCCCCACCTCCACGTCTCACACTTCCCCCTTCCTCTTCCCCCGCCTCCAATCCCCTCCAAACCCCCCCCCCTTAATTCCTGACCCTCTCCTGGTTTTCCCTCTCACAATCTGACTAACCCTATCACCTACCTAGCCGACTACCACACCTACGACGAAGCCGACGAAGAAACCCAAAAGCACCTGCAGAAAGAATTCGCCGAAGCCGAGAAGAACGGCTGGGCCGAGGGCAAGCCGGGGAGCTTCCTCAATAAACTGATCATGCATGGGAACCGCAAGACGGAGGAGGAGTTTGCGCGGGACGCGAGAGAGGCGGAGGCCACCAAGGCGAAGAACTAGGTTTGACAGGAATAGATGGGGACAGAATGGGAGATGCATAAACTGATGGAGGGAAGAAAACTGCATCTTATGAAAGCAGAGCATTAGATTGGGCTTTGCTGTGATTTCGGAGGAAGGGGGGGAAGGGGGTGGGTACATAGCTTTAGCAGATACGTATGCATTGCTTGCCAATTGGTGGTTTGTCTTGCGAATCGGTGCCTGGATTCAGTGGTAGTGGGTACGGGGCTGTAAGGAAGTCTTACATTGTCATGGGGTCCTGGGACACAAAGGCATCGTTCTACTGAAGAAGCGTCTCTGAATCGGTAAGCCCTCTTGTCTCACTCCGAGCTCTTTTCTCTGCCCCTGGATACGAACCGGCAAGCCCTCTCTCTCACTCGAATTCTTCTCTCGGTCCCTCTTTCCTCGTCCTGAACCCAAGCATCGCATCTACCCCCATCTTGATGCTCTCGTTGCATTCCCACAACCGAATTCCCAGCGTCCCCTTCCTCATATTGGATCAGCATCTGTGACTACGCTCAAATCGTATATCCCATCCCCACCACAAGCATTTTCATCGAATCATCAGTACAGAAACC
>JAABUW010004734.1_pt1 | contig 18265 bp, 28 predicted proteins | sample 5560081 | NCBI WGS metagenome assembly JAABUW01 (sample SAMN10711882, study PRJNA513363) | rock metagenome | isolation source: Antarctica rocks | place: Antarctica: Victoria Land, Knobhead sud | reverse complement strand
CTCGCGGCGGCCGCGGCGGGAGCTGTCACGACCGTCCTGCTCCCCGCGGGGTGATCTGTGGGGCGACCTGCCAGCTCGGCCGCCATCGCGCAGCGCCGGCGACGGCGGGCGGCGGCGGTCGCTGTCCCGCCGCTCAGGCTCTCGCTGGTCAGACTCCCGCCGCTCAGAGCCGCGCCGCTCGCTGTCTCTCCTGCCGCCGTCTCGCCTATCGCCGTCGCGCCGTTCGCCGTCCCGCCTGTCGCTGTCCCTGCGGCTGCCGCCCCGCCTGTCACCGTCGAAGCTGTGCCCAGACCGCTCCGCAGAGCGACGGCTGGCTGCCGGCGTATCCGCCGCCGCATCGGCATTCCGCTCAGAGCGCCTGCTGTCGCCGTCCCGTCGGCTGGCGTCCGTTACCGCGCGGTCTGCATCGGGCCGCCTCTCTGGCCGCCCGGTGGGCTGCTCGGCTGGCGGGCGCGGGGCATCGGGAGTGGCGTCCTGACGGCGCGGGGAGACCCTGCATAGTGGCGCAAGATAAAGTTCAACACACTAGCTGTAGGAAGGTGCGACGAAACGTTGTCAGAATGTGGCGCTGAGCGACACGAGCTGCTGTAGCACTCAGAGCATCGGGTTGACCCCACAGCACATACCTGTCCGGCTTTGGGGACTCTTTGCGCCTGGTGCGTTGCGATTTGGAGCCCTTGCGATCGTCAGCAGACTCAGGTTCCGTGCGCTTGCGCTTGCCACGACCGCCATCGTCAGCGTCACGGCTACGGTGCCGCTTCTTGTGTTTGTGCTTGCTCTTCTTCTCGCCTGCGCAGGGCAAAAGAGCCAAAAAATCTTGGAACCATTTCTCGAATTGTGCGTGTCATCCTTGCGCAGGGGCCATGCTAATCTTCTCTGTATCGTTCCAATTTTATCAGTTGTTCCGAAGAACAATTTGTTATGCGCCGACACCATACATGAAGACTGGCACAAATGTGAACTTACAGTTATGGGTTGCGCCCTCTGCCCCGCGCTTGGCTGTGGACAAGTAACGAGCAATCCGCTTGCCAGTATTCGCTGTGGCAGTCGCTCACCACTGCCAGTCATTCAAGCATGAACGAGCCTGAAATGGAGTGCCGGAAGAATTGAAGGCTGACCCGGCGTGCGAGGCCAAACGCTTGCCTCTCCCGCATATGCGCCCGCTGTGCCTAAAGGGCCTCGTTTAAACACTCGCCTGCATCTTTAAGGCGATCGGTGTCCTTTGACCGGGCTGCAGGCTCGGTCGCGACAACCGCTGCATCGCCATCCCCATCCGACGACAGACGATCCGGCGTGTTTGCCAGCATCTTATCCACATCGTCTGCGACAAAAAAGGAAACGAGTCTTGCATTTGTCAGACCTCGCCATGGATCAGGGTTCCGGGAGCATACCATAGCTTGAAAGGGTGAGTCGGGATGGCCGACTTTGCATACAGGTGCAAAAGGCTTTCCTCTGGGCCTAAGCCAGTAAACGTCAGGGGTGGGTCTTGATATTGCATCTGACTGTGAGTCGAGAGGTGCCTGGCAGACATCTGGGAACAGGACAACGCCGCCAAGTGCATTTGCATGCGTTCTCGCACATCCCCGGCCACCGGTGCAAATCATGCATGGGCCCGACACCAAAGACTACCACCAAGACTGTGATGCGTCGTACAAGAAAGGTCTGTGCCAGGCCACTGCTTACACCACCAAGGGTTGCAAGCAATACACGTATCACAGCGTGCCGTCTGCTACCGTAAGCATGGCTGTGGCGCAGGCTGCCTGCTGTGAAAGGCCACCAGGGCTGCTTACCCTGCTGGTCGTGCCGTGGTGACGCATCCTGGTCCGCGCCCCACCGGTCGTCGTCGCGTGACGGGCTGCCGCCGTCGCCGCCGCCGCCGCGCAGGGCCAGGTTCCCGGGGTGCGCGCCGCCCTTTAGCCCGCCGCCCTTTAGCCCGCCGCCCTTCAGCCCGCTGCCCGACTGCTGCGCCTGCTGCTGCCGCTGCTGCTGCTGCTGCTGCTGGCCGCTGGGCTGCGCTTCCTGCTGCCCTGGCTGCTGCCCGGCGTCCACCTCCATGCCCATGCCCTCGTCGGCATCGCCATAGATGTCAACATCATTGTCGCCGCCGCCGCCGCCGCCACCGCCGCCGCCATCCTCGGGCCCCTCCTCATAGTAGTCATACTGCAGGCTGCCATAGTCCTCGCCGCCGCCGCCGCCGCCGCTGTCGCCGTCGTGCTTGCCGCCATCAAGCTCGCCGTCATTGTGCTCGCCGGCGTAGCCGCCGTCACCGTAGACATCCTCGTACATGCCGTCGTCACTTTGCTGGCCGTCGTGCTGCTGCTCCTGCTCCTCATCCGACTCGTCATCTGCAGATGCATGTCGTCTGGTTTGGTTAGCTTCCTAGCAAGGTTAGCAAGGTTAGCAAGGATGCAGAGACGCTCGTCAATAAGATCTAGTTGAGCGGTGCCCCGGTCATTTTTCCACCACTGCCAGGAGCGCAGGAGGGGGAGGCCTGGGCATCAACCTTGCAAACCGTGAGATTTTGCATCTACATGCAAGGTCACACGCTCACCATGATCCCGGGCAGGCTCCGAGCCGTGCGGGATGCCAAACTCGCGGTCTCCCGAGCCACCGCCCCGGACGCCATTGGCGGTGCCATTTGGCAGGCGCTTACTTTCGTCCTCTGGCGGCGCCGGCAGGGTCGCCGACTCGTGGGGCGGCCGCCACCAGCCGAGCAGCGCCTATAGGGTCCATGGTAGATATCTAAAGACGCAGAAGAAGACGGCAGCCTGACAACAGGTTCCCAAAGCGACCCCCACTGACAAGTGTCCAGCGCTGTCACTCTTTCAGCTTGTCTTGCAAGTTGTGAACCCGCAAATTGTGAACCCGCCCCCCAGTGGTTCTCCTCAGCACAGCCAGCTCACCTCGCAGCCGAGGCCGCCGGTGCAGAGCGCCAACCCCTCGGCAGCGGCAACGCCGTAGCGCACAGCGCCGCCTGGCGGCCGCGTGTACGCCAGCGACAGCACGCCCGCCAGGTGCACCACCCCGTGGTGCGCCAGGAAGCGGTGCGCATGCCTGCAGGACGAGAGGGAATATCAGATCGAAGGGCACACTTGCTTCTCAGGTGTCAGGCCCACAGCTTGCAGACGGATGTGCTCCAGGGCGCTGGACCTCACGTCAGCAGAGCTTCTCTACCTGCATCAGTACCGAACGTCAGAAATTGTTTCGACGGTATGTGTCTCGTACCTGGGGCTGGAGCAGACGATGACAGCAGCGGCCAGGCCGGCCAGCGCGGCCTGCGCGGCCGCCTCGCCGACGGGGCCCTTGGCCAGCAGCGCCAGCCACTCCGCAGCCATGCGCGCCGCGGCGTCGGCCTCCCGCAGTTCTGCCGCTACGCTCGCCGCTGCTGCTACCGCCGCCGCCTCCACGTCCCGTGGCGTCTGGGCCGGCGCTAGCAGCGCGGCGGTGTTGAGGGCGCCAGCGCTGGCGCCGTGGCCGACCCCCGCGGCGGGCCTGGCGGCGGCCTCGACGGCCGCGGCGGGCGGCGTGGCGGCCGCCGGCGCGGTCGAAGCCGCGATCGCGTCCATGATGCGGTCAGCTGCCTTTTGCAGCGCCTGCACATGCAGGTGTACAGCTTGAGAACCTGGCTGTATTGCAGCATGCATTGATGCGCAGCCAATGCAGGCTGCCAAGCTGCACAGGTGCAGAAACACATTCTGATGACCAGCGTATCTTCTGTTCAATGCCTGGTGCGTCATCTCGCAATTCGCAAGCAGCCACGAACCTGCAGGGCGTCTGGCGGCAGTGGCGACGCGGTCAGCCGGCGCTGCGAGCTCCCGGCGTCATGCCAGGTGGGCAGCACCGCCTGCAGCGCCTCTGCGGCATCCGCCGGCAGCCGCTCATACGGCGGCCCTGTAGCGACATCGACAGCCGTGGAGGCGCCGGCGGCGGCGGGCGCGGCCGGCGGCGGCCGCAGCGCAAACAGGTCCGACGCATTCGCGGCGGCGGCGCCAAAGCCGCTGAGGTCCAGCGCTGCTGCGATGCTCGCCTGGACAGATTGCGCGCCCGCCTGCGCCCATGATTTGGTCAGGTGGTAAACAGCTCATGACATTGGCAGTTCTGACTAGCAAAGCCAAGTGGCACTCCCAACTTGTCAAACACATCATCCAGTGCCAAGCAGCACTGCAGCCTGCTATCAATGCCGCAGAGGCCTCGTGCCACGAGAACAGCCGCATGGCATGCATCGCTGTTTGATGCACCTCGGTGCCGGAGCGCGTGCTGAGCGCCCAGCCATAGATGGCGATCGGCAGCGTCTGGAAGCAGCCGCGCAACACCAGCTCCTCCGTGACCGTCGGCTGCACACAGATTGGAGCAGAGTCAGCACAAGGCGAGACCGTGTGAACTTGCCATATGCCTCCTGTCCCTGCCTGCCATTTGCAGATGATCACCGTCTCGTTGCCGCGTGCCTGCAGCACACACCATGCCATACAGCGCCACCCACCTCGAAGCGGACGGCCTGCGTGCCGGACGTCGGCAGCAGGCACGGCTCGCACAGGCAGGTCAGCCGCGCGGCCGGCATCGCCGACAACTCGCGCGCAAAGACGCGCACTGCGGGGCGCGCCGCGCCCTCCAGTTGCGGCAGGCCCGCCGCGCCCGGCGGCGCGCCCACCTTGATGCCTGTCACGCATACTGGCTCCTTGAAGCGCACCTGCGGATCAGATGTGACGTGTGCCGCTCACACCGGTGAACCTCCGTATGGGTGTCTCAGGTGATACACAGCACAATGGATTCTATGTGCATCCGAAGTATCGAGAAACTATCATGTCGAACAGTGCATGTAGCTGCCCTCACGCAAAGGCAAAGGCATGCGGGGCTGCTCTCTTGGCAGCAGCCGCACAGCCGGGAAGCATGTTCTCATGATGACCCACCTCCTGGACATGGTCGCCGAAGCGGTCCTGAGTGATGACCTTCTTAAAGAGCTGCAAAGCAAGCACATGTAGGATTAGCTTCCCTTATTTCGTGGCAGGAGTGTGCGTCCGCAGCATCAACTCGGCTTACCTGCACTTCTTTGTGAAGCCTGACCACCATGGTGTCCTGTGTGTTCAAGTTCTGTGTTGCAGTCGGCACTTGCCGACCGCTTGCAGCGCAATCAAGTCATTCGAGGCTTTGCTTTGCTGCTTAGCCACCGACAAAGATCGGCGAAAGTCCCGCTGCGGCCTGAATGCTGCTGAAAGCCTTCGTCTCGCCTGATCGAGTATCGAGGCAGGTGCGAGTGCTGCATGGCAAAGTCGCAAGGCCAGCTTGAGGATGATTAAGTCACTTCATCAGCTAATAATGTCTCCAGAACAAAAATGAAAGGCACACAACAGAGGTGCAATAGCTGTCCGCTCCACTCTTGGCTCACTTCTCGACGTCAAAGAAGCAGTTTAGGTCGGCTCACACAGGCAGAAGCTCTGGTGATTGGCTTCCACCTCGTGTGCAGGCTTAACGAGGCACAATTCTCGCACTCTGGCGAGGCAGTTTAGGGCTGTTCCGTGCATGAGGAGCGACTACGTGACTATGTGAATCAGTGATCGACACCGATCTCTGACAACAAGCCTCAGGCTGACAGGCTAACCGGGACTCCGCGGTCACCGACACCCTAGCACCCATCTCACCCGGAGGTGCAACACCTGTATGCTTGCTCATACATGCCACGGCGAGAAATTATTAGAGCCCGTCAGGCGCACACCAGCCGCAATGAGCACGTTGCTCGCGATGCCGCCGCACCTGGCCGGCCTGCTGAGCCGCGACGGCGGCGACGCTCTGGCGCGCTCGGACCTGCCTGCAGCCAGCCGCCGGTACCGACCCGCCCGCACCACAGCTTGCATGGCGAGCCCGCCGAGCGGCGGCGGTCCATCCAACGGCAATGGGTCCGCATCCAAACGCAACAGCACGTCGACCTATCGCGATGGGCCGGCGCCGATGCCCACCAGCAAGGGCTTCCCGCTGCCCGCCAACAGCAGCTTCCTGAGCTTTGAGGACCTGCATGAGCGGCACCCGCATGCGCCGATCGGCCACAACGCCCGCGTCGGCTCGGCGAACTTCTCGCAGCGCCTGCTGCAGGGCGAGCAGATCCTGCAGTCCTACCTCAGCGGCCGTGTGCACCAGGTGGGGCCCTCGTTTGCGCGACACGTCCTAAGCTTTGTGAATCGTGCAGGGCCAGCGCCGTGTCAGTGGCGTTGCCATCCTGCCCTGCCCGGTGCAGATGCCAGAATGGCGAATCGTCCACACCATCAGCAGACGCTGCAGAGATCTCGCCAATTCAACAGAACATCTGCCGACTGACGCTATTTGCATTGCCATTGCAGGTGTCCAAGCACTTCCAAAACAGCCTGGGCGTGGATGACTTCATCGCACGGGTGGAAACGGTGCGGAAAAGTTGTTCTGCACCGGCACTGTCTATCAAGAAAAGGCAGTGTGTCAGCGTAGTGGCAGACCATGAAATGTACGCTGTGCTTGCAGGCGCTCTACGCATTTGGCTTCCACGGCGATAACACCATTGGTAAGCCCACTGCCACATGAATCTCTGCCACAGTCTGATATGTGCTTAGTCCAGACAGCATCTAAGAAAGATGCTACTTGTTTCTGTCACCTTGTGTAGATCCACACTGGAGCTATTTCAGGAGTTGCTAGAGTGACACAAGCTTATTAGAAAATGGCCGACTTTGCGGGTCTCTGGTCCCTGCGCAGCGTGCTCCAACTTGTGCCGCGACGAGGTCACGGCCACCCTGAAGCACAAGCTGGACGCGGTGTTCGGCTCCAGCTTCAACACCAACGGCCTGGGCGGCGTGCTGACCTGCGGCGTGACCGGCATCAAGGCCGGCCTGTCGCATGCCCCCATCTCCGCGGTGAGGGTTGCACACACCACCGGGCTGGCAGCACATGGCAGAGGACACAGCCTGGGTTGTGCGCTTTCTGGAGCAGGTCACCCACAGCCTCCAAAAGTGCAAAATTCTTGCAAGCCGATTCGGTGAAATGCCAGTCGCATGCGTGCTCAGCAAGGCGTCCTCTCAGCAAGGCTTCCTCTGGGACAATAGGGCAGCGGCAAGGAGCGGTACGTGTTCTTCAGCTTCCCGCACATCGGCATCGATGCGGCGGGCTCGCTGGGCAACATCTCGCGGCCGGGGCGGCCGGGGGCCAGCTCCGCCTGCGGAGCGCTCAAGGCTGCGCTCGGCGACATTCAGGCCCAGGGCCTCGCCGCCAATTGCAAGTGCCCCGGCGGTGCGTCGTATTCGTTACTCATGATGCACACACGCGATATGCAGCAGGCGGCAGCTCAACTTCAGCAGCGCAACCCCAGCGGGGCGTTGCCTGCTTCCATGCCTCAACACGCAGCCTTCTGGCTGTCCGGATGCACCTTGAGAGCTACAGGGCTTGTCGCCTGGCATGCCAGCCCACCAAAAGGAAAGAAGACGAAAACGAAGATCGGCACGAATTATATAAATGTATGGTGTTTACCAGTTTGTTCAGATTTAGTGACCAGCATCGGCCTTGACCCGTCCTCCAGCTGCCACCCCGCAGTGCACGAGGCGCGGGACCCGGAGTACTCCATCCTGAAGCTGGCAGCTATCCCGGAGCGCTTCTCGAACCCAGTTTCGATACATCGAAAGCCCCTCGTTACAATTGCAACCCGCAGTGCACGAGGCGCGGGACCCGGAGTACTCCATCCTGAAGCAGAGGCTGGCGCGGCGCATGCGCTACGAGGGCACCCAGGAGGGGGACGTGCAGCGCATGGACCTGGTCGACATGACCAAGGTGGGGGCCTGCGGGTCTGGCACGGCATCCAACGAGTCGTCTCCCCGACCAGATGAAACATTACATGTAGCACTGAAACCGCGTGCGGCCTGCTCGCACCAGCAGGCCGCAGCGGCGGCCGTTGCCTGCTGGCACATGCTGGGCAAGGGGAGATGACAAAGGGGGGGGGGGGGGGGGCGCCCGGGGGCCCCCCCCCCCCCCGTCTGCACTGTTGTACGAGCTGGCAGGCCCTCCCCCGTTGCCTTGCCCAATATCGCTTCGGAGAACCGAATGGCCATCATTGTCACAATCTTGGCAATGATTGAACTGCGCAGGTGGCGGATTTCACCACCAAGGAAGAACCTACGGCGCCGCGTCTCGCAGTGCGTGGACGTGCGCAAGGCGGACTGGCAAACAAAGAATCGTCAAATCATGAACCACCTGTCTGTTGGTTTCTTCAGGTGGCGGAGCGCACAATCACGGACGACCTGGAGTACCTCATCAAGCAGTCTGTGGACCCTCACAAGGCCGACTATGCGGTGGTGACGGGCGTGCAGGTGGGCATTGCCGTGCACCTGGTGACCGCACAAGGTCATGCACTTATATTTCGAATCTGTTCTTGTCACGCTGTCACTGCGTCACAAAACCCTCTTGACATCCTTTGCGCCCTTGCCCCCGTCGCTGTGACGCCTGCGCTGTCTTGCCATGCCGCGAGCAGCAGCGACACACCATGGACCATGATGCACCTTGCTCCCTGCTGGCGGACACTGTCGGAGACTTGCCAGTGTATATGTTCAGGTCATCGCGCGTGTTCGGTGTGCCCCAACCCCTTTCCAAAACCCTGTAAATTCTCAAAGACGCTTTCGGGCGTGCAGATCCACAACTGGGGCCTAGAGTTTGACGACAAATCGCCCAACCTGGAGTTTGTTGCGCCCTGCTCCATCTACGTCGTCATCCGCGGCGAGCGCACCTACCTCGACATCACCTCCATCCCGGTCCGTGGTCCTTTCAGTCAGCTCTTGCGCATTCTGTGAGCCACATAGTTGCTGGGGAATATTCGGAGCAAGATCAGCTGAAAGCAGGCACCATGCCCTGCCCCTGGCCAGGCTCCAATTCTCGCTTCTGCTCTGCTTTGCTACTGGCGCCAGCCCAAGAATGCTGCTCCCGGACACCTCTTGCTGCGTGCCCCATCGACCGCGCTTCTGTGTGCATGTCGCTGCAGGGCATGACGCCGCGGCAGATCAGCATGCTGGCGCAGGCGGGCGGCGCCGAGAAGCAGGCGTCCCCGCAGGGCGACGAGGACGTGTGCGGGTCGGCGGGCAACATGACCACCGTGCGCGCCATTGACGCGCCCTACATGTACTCCTCCCGCACGCGCCGCCGCGAGCTGCGCAAGCAGGCTGACAGGTGGGTGCCATTCACCTGCAGCAGGAAGTAGAAACTGCCTTTCTGAGCTGCCGGACCCTAGTGTAATTCATGCTATGTACTCTGCCCGCAAGCGGCGCCGCGAGCTATGCAGGCACGCCGACAAGTGAGCGCACCATTGTTGTTGTCGTTGGTGAACGTGAGGTTCCTGTGCACGTCCATAGCACGGAGTGTTGGTTTGTTGGTTTGCCTGTGGAAGCCATCGTTGCCCTGACCTCCGCACGGCCATCTCGGGGGCAATCTCAGCTGCACAACGAGCAGGATGCTGCGCCCTGCGACGATTCCTGGCACTCAGTTCTTGACATCTGCTACTGCATCGTTGCAGCTACAAGGAGCTGATGGAGAAGGAGCAGCTGGAGGTGCAGAACGCGTGTGCCTGGCCCTCCTGGCAAAGCAACATGCAGGCCGAGGTGTGACGATGCTGCAGTCTGTGACGCGTTGATTTTCGGGGAATGTCCATCGCCCTGCATGTCCGACCTCTTCCCTGCCTCCTGTGGCCACGCAGCTGGGTTGGGCTCCGTGAACGGTGCATGTAGCACACGTCAGCGATGGTTGCTCTCTGCCTGCGCAGGCGCCCTACAAGTCGCATGACGACAACTCGACCTCTCTGGACGAGGTGTGACCTGCTCGAACCAGGATTGTGCCCACCCGCAGGGGCATCGGCACATTCGAGCGTGCTGCTGGACGCTTGCTGCTGCCGCCATGATGTTGCTGCAGTACCCATCGTTTCTTGTGTCTGGCCTGCCATCATCTTAGCTCTGCAATGTGCAGATTGACGAGGCGAAAGGCGCGGCGGCCACATCGTTTAAGGAGTCTTGAAGCGCTGTCTGGTGATATCGACTTGTCGCCGCGTGTTTCCAAGGGAGTCGCGGCGACGGCGGACCCAGCGGCATGATTTACAATCGATAGCACGCAAATCAGGATTGCAGCACAGAAACCGAGAGGGCATCGTCTGGGTGGGGAAGCAAAGGGGCTGCACAGCAAGATGTGTTGCACTTGTACATATACGGTAGCTAGGGCTCACATGAATGGCTGAAGCGGAGAGGAGAGTTGCAGAGATCCATTACATTCGTTGCTCTAGATCGAGGAAAGTGCCCGCCTGGTTTGTGATTGCAGACTTATGGACTCGTTGCAGTGCTTACATAGGTAGAAAGGTCACTTGATCATTGGTAAGATTCCCCGCTGTACAGAATCAGCAATTTGCAGGGTGCATGCCAGTGTTGACAGACCACGATGATGGCAGCAGTCGTCTGCAGCCACCTTGACGCTGGTCCCGGGTAAAGCCACAGCCCATCATTCTGGCACATCGCTGACGTCCTCGCGGCCGCCGCTGGTGTTTGGGTGCCACTTGATGCTGCACACCACAAACACTGTGTAAGCACAGTATTGCGGCCAGGTTGAGTTGACGTCATCATTGACAACCATGTGCTTTGCAACCGTTCGTGAACGTGCTTGCTGAACCAGCAATCAACGACCATACCTGCAGCCGATGGACGGCGTCTGTTTCTCCACCGCCTGGCCCGCCAGGACGGCCTTGACGGCATTCCTGAGGTCCGTGCCTGCTGAAGACACAGATCTTTCACGCGACAGGGTATGCTGACCTCAGAGCAGCATCGTATGATGTCTGCGCTACCGCATTGGCGTCACTCGCATTTCAGATTCAGTGCATAGTGCGCACCTGTCACGGGCCTGCCGTTGCTGGGCCGGGAGTCGTCAAATTGGCCGTGGTACTGCAGCTTGCGGTCTGCATCGTACAGGTAAATGTCCGGCGTGCACACGGCGCCGTACGCCTTCGCCACATCCTGTGCCTCGTCATAGAGGTACGGGAAGCCGAAGCCTGCGCGTTGAAACTTATTGGATCGGGTCGTTGGTGGGATACATGGGGCGTGTTTGGCAGCATGAAACGGGCATGTGGTGGTAGTAGCAGGGCCTCGTTTCTGCTGCAGTGCCAGGCTGCTGTTCCGACAGCTCAGAAAAGGCACAAATGGCACAGAATGGTGAAGCACTTACCGCGCTGCTGCGCAAACTCAGCCATCAAGTAGGGGGCGTCCTGCAGGTGCACAAATGCAGGCTGAGCACAGGCTAGTTGCAAGCACAGCCTGTAGTTTGAGCATGCGCGTGACTACACTCCACCTGCGGGTGCGTCTTCACTGAGTTTGACGAGATCGCCACGGTGCTGAGGCCTTCGCTCCTGAACTCCTTCGCCACCTCGACAAGGCCATCTGCATCGCGATTAACGTTGGTTGATCAAAACCCTGAAATGGCCGCATGCTGGCAGAAGCACAGAATCCTGGCGCCGCATCACCCAGACAGGCATGCCATGCACAACATCCCCACCTATGATGGCAATGACGAACGGGCAGTGGTTGCAGATGAACAGAACCAGCAGGGCTTGAGACCCCGCTGCAACCTCGTCCAGGGAGACGTCCTTCTGCGACGCCGCTGTGTCTGGCAGCTGCGCACAGAGCAGCGTGTAGTTGGGCACGCTTCATCAGGCAGTAGCACAATGACCGTGCGGCATGGCATATGTCTCCAACAAATCAGTTTCGGGATCCTCCTTGTCGCATCTTCATGAGGCCAGAAAGCATTTGCCGCCGCACATTGAAGTCTGGCGCCGCCGATCCGAGCTCGGACTGCTGGCTCTCCATGCGCGCCATCCTGACAGGCTGAAGCCGTCGGAGAGGCGCGCCAGGCCTGAAGCTCCTGGAGCCGTGTGCCGCTGTGAAAGCGCGCTGGTGCGGCGCTGTTGGTGCAACCGAGGTGCACAGCAGTGCTGCCATGTATGGAAGCGCCGCAGATCGGCCGTGGTTGTAGCTTAGTTCAAAGGGCGCAACATGGCGCAATAGTACAAATGGAGGTGTGCTGAGCTATGTCGTGCACGTCGGTCGTTTATGTCACGTGCACATCTGAAGGCTCTGTCAACCGCTGGAGCCCGCAACGCACCGAGGTGCACGTTTATTTCTCGCGTTTTGCTCCTTACTTTCAACTAAGCTGATCCCACACTGGCTTTCGAGCTGTGTCGTAGCCAATTGGCACAGCCATCGCGATGCATATTTAGTCGAGGTGCAGCACAGTTGCCGGTCTCTAGGCACATCGTGAGGCGTGTGAATGCTTTGAGCCAGCTATGACCCCCCTTTTGGTAGATGTCGTCACCGCAGTGTTTCTGGCACCAGCTGCATACAGGCTCTTGCAGAGGTGAGCTTTGCATCATCCATGCCGCACCACTCAATGCAGCTGGAGGGCTCTGCAACGGTCGAGACCTTGTAGACGTGCATTCTTGGTGAAGCCATGTGGTTGCTTCCGCGATTGCAGGCAGAACTCAGCTCGGGCGGACAAGCCGCAGTCCAGCTTCCGCCTGGTGAGCCGGGACAGCAGTGCGCCGCTCTTGGCATACACTCTTGATCAGCATAGCACAAAACATTGTATTTTCAATTGAGTCCTACGTTTGAACGTGTTCTGTTTTGCATCATGAACGTCTGCACTGGATGAGCAGGTGCTGGCAGACACCTCGGACGTGCCGTTCCGTCACCTGGGCGCGGATGACAGTGCCGGCAGTGAGCAGGCGCACCCATTCCATGCGCAGATACAGCGGCTGCTGCAGCACACGCACGTCGAAAGCCTGAGCTGGTGAGCAGCTTGCATTGCTTGCAAGCAGGCCCTTTGCCGCACATACGTGCATTGCAGGACACGCCGCTAACTTCGAATGGGCATCGAGTCGCGGCACCGCTGTGAAGCAGCAGTCAGTCACAGCACAGATGCACCGCAGGTTTGCAGCGCCGCCGCCGTCGCTGCAGAGCTCTCCGTGGCACTGGGTGGACACGCTGGCCGGGCTGCGGGCCGCCGCCGAGGCGCTGCGCACCGCCAGCTGCATCGCGGTTGATGTTGAGCACAACGTCTCGCACGCCTACCTGGGCCTGTCGTGCCTGGTGCAGCTCAGCGACGGCGAGCGGGACTGGGTGATAGATGCGCTGGCGGTGCACGACGATATGCACCTGCTGCGGCCGCTATTTGCAGACGCTGCCGTGCTCAAGGTGCAACGGTTTCGCCCGATATGCTCGGTGTTGCCTGGTTGCGGCGGACGTGTCGCATGGCACAACCGCCTGCCAGCTGCGCTGCAACTCCGAGATGTCAAGGGAGTTTAATTTATAATATTGCTGCGGGCGCGCAGGTCCTGCACGGAGCTGGCAATGACGTGCTGTGGCTGCAGCGGGATTTCCACATCTACATGGTCAACTGCTTTGACACTGCCATCGCCTGCGAGGTGTAGTTCGCTTTGTCTGTGCCATGTGTTTCACACTCGTTTTGATGGCGCCGCCTTGCTACGCCTTCAATTATGGCACTGCTGTAAGGAGCGGCATGCTGTGCCTGGTTCCCAATTGACAGGTCTGCGCATTATTTGTGCAGCAACTGGGCTACAAAAGCAAGTCGCTGCAGCATCTCCTGGGCTCCATCTGCGGTGTGGACACAGACAAAGGCTTCCAGCTAGCCGACTGGCGGATCAGGTGCGCAGGCAGCGCAATACAGAGCAGCCACATGAGGATAGCGCCGCAATTTTTCTGAACACAACCCCGCTATGCCGCTCTGCAACACCACAGCACCCAGAAGCATTGTAGAAACCAGCTGCAACCACCTTCCAGTGCCGCAGGCCATTGCCAGAGGGAGCGCTGATGTATGCCAGGACAGACGTCCACTACCTGCAGCACATTGCGGCGGTGCTGGCGAAGCGGCTGGACGCCAACGGCCTTCTGCAGCAGGTGGGAGTCGTCCTCATCTCTTTGAAGCACACTGGACGACTTTCTGTGGCAAACGTGGGGTCTTGCTGTGAATGGTCATGTGCATTATATGATGCATTATATGATTGCTGTTCTCAATGACGCGCGAGTAATGTCTCTCTGTTGGATAGCACTTCTGAGAGCCCCAGGGTCCTGCTGCAGGCCTGCACAAAGTCGCAGAACATCACACTCAGCCTCTATGCCAAGCCGGAGGAGCGGGCGGCCGCCGTCGCAGCCGCCGCCGCCATAGTGCGCCGCTTCGGGCAGCAGGAGGCGGCGGCTGAGGCCTCCGGGGGAGGCGGTTCGCACGGCGGTTCGGCAGCCGGCGGCAGGGTTGGCACCGCGCTGCGGGACTGCGTGCATGCGCTGTGCCAGTGGCGGGACGCCGAAGCACGGCGGCAGGACGAAGGTGAACGTGAAAGAAAGGTCCTGCCTTGATGACACAAGTCCGAGAGCACTATAGGTACATGGATCTTCCACATCACAGTGGCTGTGGAAGTTGTCGCAGTGCAGGTGCTTTTCCCCCCAAGTCATGCAATAAGTCAGGTGCGCCAGTTGGGTTTGAGGGCAAGCTTGAATGGACGCTGGCCGCTGCGATCCCGCAGGTGTTCAGTATATCCTGTCCAATACTGCCGTGTGGCAGCTGGCGCAGCAGCGGCCTGAGGCGCCTGCTGAGGCAGTGCAAATCATGACGGTCGCTGGGGCTGCACCGACGACTCTACCTCGCGCTGAGGAGGTGAGGATGAGCTTACAAAAGCCGCACGATCTTCAGGGCACTCAGGATGTCAAGAGTCAGGCTCGCTTCGACTTTGCGTCAGCCACATATGCATATAGGTTCCATTATTGAGCAGAAGCCCACTGGAGGCTCATTTATTGAGCACAAAGCCCACTGGAGTTCTCAAGTCGATTCCAACTTCATCACAGAAGCCCGCCTCTTGCGCTGTGCATGTCGCAGATCTGCACACTCCTGGCAGACGCCGCCGCCGGCCGCCTCATTCGGGAGCCCGCTGGCCCGCAGCTGCCGCCGGTGCTGCACTGCAAACAGAAGCACCAAATGAGCCAGCAGGAGCGCAAAGTGCAGCTGCGCGCCAAGATGGTGAAGAAATTTTCCGCCCAGGTCGGTGCTTCTGCGGTTTTGTTCCTAGCTGTGCACAGTGTCCCTTGGGGCTGTGGCAGAACACACATGCCCTGAGGCTGTCAGTACCCGGCGGTCGACTGATTCGAAGCCTTGGCTCGTTCATATCCGCCATTTTGTATGGGCACCCATTGGGTGACAGCGCTGCTGTGCAGGCGCCCGTGTACGAGAATTGCCGCATGATGTCAAAGGTGCGGTTGTCTCATACCGTCTTGGAACTTCATGCGGTCACTGCCAGCATGCGATTCAGCTTCGGGTTGTGCGCCGTTTTCCAATAAATTGAGCACCGACTCTGTGCTGGCACGCAGGATGACGAGCTGCTGTGTTTCTGCGACCGCGCCAAGATCGACTGGTACCTAGCACGTGGCCTGGCAGGTACAACTCACCATCCTGCAGCATGGCCTGAACAATGTACAAGATGATCGGCTGTCAACTTCTGACGTCATATCCTCAGCGATGCCTTCTCTAGATTGTGTATTGAATGCTCAGAAGAGAATGAGGTGCCATGCAGATCGGTCCGACGACGGCACAGGCGCGCCGACCATCCGGCTGCGCTTCCCGCACCAGAACTCGGACCAGAACGCCGGGCTGCAGCACTACTACGTGGCGTCGCGGGAGAACAAGTGCGTGGTCTGCGGCGACACCAGCCACTACCTGCGGTGAGGATCCTGACCGGAAGTTCTGACCAGAACGCCGGGCTGCGGCACTACTGCAAGGCCTGCGGTGGGCAACCTGCTCGAACCCCCTCACGCCTTTGGCAAGCGTTCAGAAAACTCATCAGTTGGTCTCTGCTCTGAACAGTCGACTGACCTGCACAGAATGTTTGCAACCTTCTTTTGAGATCAATTCTTTTCAGAGCAAGAGTGACTTGTGAGATCAATTCTTTTCAGAGCAAGACTGACTTGTGTTGCAGGTACCGCGTCGTGCCCAGCTGCTACCGCAGGGCGTTCCCCGTGCATCTGAAGAGCCATCGCAGCCACGACATTGTCCTCCTGTGCATCGACTGGTGCGTCTCGCCTTGGATATGTGCCCGAGTTCATCTGCAATGTCAGCCTGACTTGCACGTCATCCTGGAAATGCCTCGGACATGTGGAAAACCCTGAAGAGAGTCCTCGTGCCGCGCAGTCATGAGCGGGCGCACACAGCGGCGGAGGTCCTGAAGCGTGACATATGCGAGGAGTACGGGGTGCCCCTCATGCCAGGTGGTACTGTTCTGCACTGGCTTCCAGACCTGGTCGTTTGCAAGCGTCTTCCCCTTGACAGCGCCGCCCGCTGCATCCCGGCACAGCGCGGGCACCCTGGGGATTCTTGGGATCTGGAGATCCGTCGAAGCAAGAGGCATGGCCTTCAACCCCCAAAGCGACGGATTTGTTGCTGTCACTGCAGATGCTGCGGCGATAGGCCCCGCGCCGGACGGCGCCCCGCGACCGCACCCGGTGGCGGTGCGGCGCGCGGCGGTGGCCCTGCTGCACCACCGTGATGACATGCCCGAGCGCCGGCGCAGGTGCAGTCCCTTGCAATCCTCCTGTGCCAAACCAAGGCCAGGCCGTTGCCTCACAATGTGTTCATGGTGGTTGAAACCTATGAGCTGATCTGAACTGCAATATGCTCTTTCTATCATGGTGTTTGGCGCTGATCAGTGTGTTGGCGTCCAATGGGTTCCACAAGCCTGGCTGCATGCCTGCAGGGACGTGGAGAATGTCGTGCGGGCATACCTGGGACAGGCGCCAGGCTCCGAGGTTGACATCCAGGTCTGGCGACCGCATGCGACATATTTGTGCTGCAGGCATGTTGGTGCAGCGCATTTCTGGCTGCTCAACATCATTGCTGCAGACACAGCCTGCCAGAAACTGATAGTGGAACATCGTGACAGGGCTTTGCCGCCGCCAAGCAGCGTCTGGTTGTTCATCCGCTGTGAATTTCGACACATATGCGACTCTCGAAATCTCTTTCATTTGATATACGATAATGCCAACTCTACAGGAGGGCATGCTGGCAGGGCTGCCGCGCAAGTCGCGGCAGAGGGTGCAGCGACGGGCGGGCTTCACGGCGGCTGGCGATCCGGCAACGTGCGCCGGTGACAGCGCCGCATCTGACTGTGCTGCAGACGGCGCAAACGGGGCCGCATCCGGCGAGGACCCTTTCGGGACCTCCGGCCACCGGTGGCACGGTCAACAGGTGCACTGTCCAGCCCCATCTTGCTCTTGCCTCACGGAGAATGGACACCGGCAGCAAGAGAGAGCGGCTGATCCTCAGGCCGGGATCAATGTTCCCGTGTACAGCGCGCCGGTAGCACCTCCAAAGCCTAGAACGTGCAACACCTCACCATCCATTCTACAACTGGTCGCACCAGCATGCTGACGCGCATCATCGCCGCCAGGTGGTGGACCAAGTGGTGGCGCATGCGGGATGGAGGGGCGGAGCTGCTGCATTGCTTCCGTATATGCCGGTGGCGGTTATTATCCACTGAGTCCTACATGTTCAGATGGTTCATCGCTCCCCAGGTGGTGGACAAGGCGATGGCACACGGTGGCGAGGTGGAACTTCTGCGGCTTGCGCGCCGCTTCCGCGCCTGCTTCGTGGAGGAGCTGCAGCCGCGCTTCCTGCCGCCCGCCTGGCAGGTCGACCACGAGTGAGCGCGCTGCATCATGGCTGATCACAATTCTGCACGCCTGTACCGCCGCCTGCTGCTTAATCCATCAATGGGGACCTCCAGCTTGTAGAGTGTGTGTCCATGTAGAGCGTCTCTCCGTACGTCGAGCTGTTGCCGCGCCCTGAGCACGCCGCTTGTTTGCTTTGCAGTGCGAAGCGGGACTTTGGTGCCTACTCGATCTACCGCGCCAAACCCCTGGCACCATCCGCGTCAGAATAGACATCTAGAATGTGATGAGAGTCTCAGGATGCAGCGACTCAGCACGCTGCACGCAAAGTTTGCGCCGCAACTTGGTGGAAAAGCAGAGATAAACATTTTGCAGACCCGCCCGCCCGCCCCCAATTTCGTGTTTTCAGGCCTGGGGGCAACCTATGCAGCTGCCACCTCTTACCTGGAAGGAGAGATCATCCTGTGAAGAAGACTGAAAGTGACTCTCCTACAGGAAGAGATGGAGGAAGAGGGTCTTAGCTCGTCCAAGAAGATGCCCAGAATGACCGAGCTAAGACTCCTCCCAACTTCCAAGCT
>JAABUW010004732.1_pt1 | contig 18270 bp, 28 predicted proteins | sample 5560081 | NCBI WGS metagenome assembly JAABUW01 (sample SAMN10711882, study PRJNA513363) | rock metagenome | isolation source: Antarctica rocks | place: Antarctica: Victoria Land, Knobhead sud | reverse complement strand
GCGCTTAGGTGGTCGTTGGACGGTTCTTGAGAATTAAGATGGCAACAGAGAATGTCTGAAGCTCACCAACTCGCTGACTTGTTGTACGTATCCGCGCGATAGCTATCGGAACTTTGGTTGCAGCCCGAATTTGATGATGATGCAATGGCCTAGTCAACAATTGACGAAGACATTTCTGACATCCATATTGCTCAGCCCACTATTATGCTGGTCAGTAAACGCACCACTTTCGAGATGGTACCATATGCTTACTCTCACTCGCAGCTCCCGTAGTAGTCAATCCCCACTTGACAAACAAATCGTTCCTCGCCCACCAGCTCCTCATCCTCTTCCCAAAGATGTACGTCGGTACGGCCATGAGGCATATGAAGGCAGAGGTGCCACCAAACACGTACATAATTTTCGTCGGCCCCTTCGCCGCCACCCAATAGTTGTTGGCAAAGTTGGAGAGTCCGTAGAACATAAAGTTCTTGAATAGCATATTCATGATGAAGATGTCGTTACTTTGGCGGCAGAAGGCGTCGAGGGCGTAGGAGAGGGTGGAGAAGATGCCGGATGAGAACGCCGAACATCATCATTCCTTGGAAGAATGCGCAGAGGATTGATGGGGAGCCGATGGACATGGTGTAGCCGAAGAGGAACATGCCGACGGTGCAGAATACTAGGGCCAGGGACATGAAGACCAATCTAAACTCCGGCTCGCTACAATGACGTTAGCCCGTTGAATCGGAGAATCTCTGAGCACTGCACTTACTATGTTCCACCGTTCCGCTTCGATATCCACTTTATGACCGTATCACTGAGCCACCCAACGAAAATACTGCCAATCATGCCTCCGATGAACGGTCCAGCACCAAAATATCCGATCGATGCTGGTCCATACATCCATGGTGGTCCGGCGAAGATTCCGGCTAGGATGATAGCACTGCCGACGTACCAGCTGTTCAACAGACCACTCACGATGATCGCATAGAGTGCTGCTGGGTTGAGCAAGGTGATGAACGGCCCGAGCAGGAATTTGAAGATGCTGTCAGGCAAGTATACACCGGTCCAGACAGCCAAAGATTGCACAAACGTCTTCTTCTTGGGAAGATCGCTAGAAGTGAGAGCCTCTTCGTGGTGTCGCATCTCGACTTTGGCAAGCTCGTCAAGCTTCTCATGTTTGGTCTCGTCGGTCTTGTATCTCGAATCGCGGTTGTATGTGGTTTCTGGGCCTGCGCGATATAGTTAGTGGTTCGCTCCGGCAACAATGTAGCATCGTCGGTTATTGATAGACGTACAGAACAAGAACATAGCCTCGAACTGGATGACCAGGAGGATTTGGAAGAGGTGAAATAGCCACAAGTATCCGAGGTCCGCGAATACCAGGCCGCAGATGATGGACGCCAGACTCGAGGTTCTGCAGAACAGAAGGGTGAAAGGGTCAGCAATGCCTTGAATCAGAGGGATCCTGCAGAATGACGAGTTTAAGATGAAGTTTATGAACGATACCCTGTAGAACAGACCGGTAGAAGGGTTAGCATGTGTCTCAGCCTTTACGAGGAGTCTGACTGACCGCAAACCTCGGTGGTGGACGAAATAGATGTCTCCAACGGTAGCGACGATCAAAGATTCGAATGCGGATGTTGAGAAGCCTTGGATGATGCGTGCGGCGAGTAGATATGTGTAGCTGACTTCAGCCTCCCCCACGGCAGTCCCAATAATCGCAAATAAGGTTGACACGAGGAAGACCGGTCGCTTCCCGAATTTACGACTGAATGCTGCCACGAAGGGTCCAATGCAGCCGGCAGCCTACAGACAGAAGGGTTCAAAGGGTTAGCCAGGGTTTCAGACTATGTGGGGGTTTTTGGTACCAGAAGGTTATGGCCAGAGGCTAGTACAACAGTAGTCAGATCTGTCTGAAGGTCTTCCGCTATCGAGAGATATGACGCATTCAGCAATGGCCCGTTGGTCCCGGCATTCAGCATAGCTCCTAGCGATAGGATGCCGATGATAACCTCCTTCTGCCACATAGGCCAGTTAAGGGGGTCACTGGGGTCTTCGCTGGGCTTGAAAGGTGACGGATCAGCGCAGACACGTAGGGTTTGTGCCCATCAGCTTCTCACCTGAGGAGACAGCACGATATTGGCATCCTTGCCACTACCATGCTCGAGCTCATGAGCAGCTCCGCCGGCGTCTCCCGCGGAGTCGTTCAGAAATACTGTGCCGGGGACATGCTGAAGACTGCTCCGATCTGTTCATAGCTGTGAGCGCGAGTGTTCAGTAGGGGAGACGAGTATGCTGACCTTCCAATACACCCAATCCCATCTTATCGATGGCTCAAGCTGTGTCAGCGTCCAGTGCAGCGTGTTGTGGAAAAGTACGAAAGCAAACAAGGAGGAGATGAACAGCAAACACCTGAAGTGAAGTACCACTCTATGGCAGATATACAACGATCCCTGACGCCTCCTCGCCATGGCCTGGATCTCGCCGCCCACCCTCTGACAGCGTGGACAGCCACATGGCTTTGAGGAGATACTCGCTTGTCGACCAATTTAGCGAATACACATGGTGGAGTACATCGTGACACAGCATCGGCAGTTGTTCCACTCTTGACAAGGCTCAAGCCTGCCACGTTTTCTGGCCTGCATCGAGTCATTCTTGCCGTGTCGTAGGGAGACGAGGAGAAGAGGGAGATGGATTTGACGTGGAGTGATCTGTGGGGATCCCCGGATTGTGGCGTAGAAGTACCCACTCTGGAGAATGAGTTCCTGATCGGCAATTGCAAATCACTCAACGCCGCAGTGCTTGGCTTGAATGACCTGCGACCGATTCATGGACCGCTATACATCGCGTGCCCTGTCGCGTATGCCAAATTTGACCTTTCCAGGATGGGATGTTCCTTGTCAAACCCACCTGCGTGGTTCCATGTGCTACCTGGGCTTACTCAACCTTGTCGAGTCTTGCACAACGATGCAACAGTATTGGTGATGTGGGAGTGGTCAGCCGTTCCCCTGCAATCGACCCACGCCATCGATGTTACACCGCTTTGCCACGATCTCGGACGAGCAAGATGCACCATCTGGTTTGAAAGCGAGAACAAGCAGCCCGTCAAAGTAAGGGTCATAGCCGTTACAACTATCGAAATGTAAGCTCTTCCTAGTCGAGGCCTCTTTCGCCTCATATCCGCCCTCGCTCCAAGAACTGGTTGGGGATGTCGACCCATTTAGACCGAATATACTCGCATAAGTTCTTGCCGAGCCCGTCGAGCGTCGAGCTGCTATTAAATCCTCCGTCCAAGTGGTCCTTGATCAAAAAGTGGACCACTTTGATGTTTCTCATCTCAAACCGATCAATTCGTCCTCCCAGGTACTCCTTCGCTAGCAGCTGGATGAATTTGTCGACGGTGAGCAAGCTTCTGAGCCACTCATACTCATCATCATGCCGCACAAACAGTCCAATGTTGGCATCTGAAGCTTTGTCTCCAGAACGACCCAGGACGATAGATCCGAGCGGTGCTCTTGTTGTTGGGCCAAAACTGGATAGGTCAACAGGCGAAGAGGTCTCATACGAGTTCTGCTTTCGTGGATATGTCTGTGTAATCTTGGGTGCAGGAATATCGATCGCTCGGTTGTTCTCCCACTCGAGAATGGCTCGGTGCTGAATGACTGATTGTGGTAACAGAGCCTAATGGCAGAAAGATTAGCGAATGTCTTGAACACTCTGCGATTTTGCCTGTGGACTACTTACCGGCCAGTACTCATAGATGCTCTTTGCGGATGCTTGTCGCATATCGGGAGTTACGGTAGCACCGGGACAGCTTTGCAGGAAGTTCTCGAGGCACCATCGAGTGAACGAAGCCCCCACACTGGCCATGCTACCCATGCTATTGCGAGTTAGCGAGAAGGCAGACAGTGAAGCCGGGCATCTCTTACCCCATAGTACTCGGGTCTTTGGACTGCACAAACACTCGGAAGTGGACGGTCGCTGAATTTTGGTCCTCTGGATCCTCTTTCGGAGTTCCAATTAGCTGAAACGAAAGCTTCGAGAACTTATGGATATGATCTCGCATCGAGTAGCGGATCTGCTTCTCTGTCCAAGCAGCCTTCTCCTTGTAGTCCAAGCCACAGAACAAGTAGTGAAACTCGGCCTGGTAGCAACCCTGGGCGGTGATGCCGACCTTTGTGGTCGGAGGCGGTGGAGAGCCTTTGACACCCGTCATGCGGACCTCGTCCTTGCCGAGTTGCTCGAATTTGATGCCTTCAATATGGGCTGTGACGTCTGAATTATAATAAAGCGGGCCTTGGATCTCATAGACAAGCTGGCTTGTGATGGTGCCAACAGACATCTCGCCGCCCGTATTGGCCTCTTTCGTGAACACAGCATCGCCGGTAGACTCGACGGCCGCGATTGGGAAGCCAAGGTTCTCGCATCCATCGAATAGATTCTTGAAGCCTGAGTAGTAGCCTCCGCAGACATAGGATGAGCACTCGATAAGATGGCCAACGATCAACGAGCCAGCAAGAGCATCAAGGTCGGAGGGAGTCCATTCGTGCCACCAGGCTGCTGCCCCGATCGCAGGGGATGCATCTGCTACTCGACCACAGATGACGATGTCTGCGCCAGCCTTCAGCGCCTCTGCGATACCCCAAGCTCCGAGGTAACATCTATGTGGGCCGTAGTATTAGTCTGGCCCCACAGTCTCGGAGTGGCTGCTCTGCTTACTGTGCGCACACCGGATCGTAGTCCCACTCGTCCAAGTCTTTACCAGTGTCCAGATTCGTGAACTTCTCGCCATTCTTTCGAAGCTCCTTGAACTGAGGCGTAACTTCGTCTCCTTCTATCCAAGCAACTTTCAGGTTCAGGCCGAGCTCCTTGACTGTTTTGACGACTTCCTTGGCCAGAAGATCCGGGTCGCTGGCACCAGCGTTGACGGCAAGTTTCACTCCATTCTGTTGCAGAACGGGTAAAGCGGGTGTGAGACTGCTCACGAAACACGGATCGAAGAATCCAGGTCCAGCGGCTGCTTGAGGGTTCTTGGCCATTTTCTCTGTTTCTGCCATCTTCTGAGCACCGTGGATGGTCATCGTGCATTCCGACATCCAGTCTCCGATGATAACGTCGACATCGCAGTTGGACGCCAAATCTTTGATGGCACGCTGCCTGTCCGTAAAGCCTCCTGAAGCTCCGGCAATTCGAACAGGCCGCTTGACTGTACTGGAAGGCATGGTTGGAGTGATATGAAGCTATGAATACTTGGAGAGACGTGTAAGAACGGACTGAGGGTTGTTGAGCCCTCGACTTACAATGATATATCGGTATAGCTGATGAAATGCTCTTTTGACTCGCTCTTGCATACGCTTGTGGTGGAAGGCAAAGGTTTCCCGAGACCCCACAGCCGAGAGGGCCCTCAACACCTACCTCGAATGATTCATGTACTGATTCATTGAGCTCGGCAGTCTGCTTCCACGTGTGCGATAAACTTCGCTCTAGACTTGAAGAAAACTGCAAGAAACTCATGTCGTTCCATGGAGGATCGTGTGAAATGAAGAGAGTCAGGGATGAGTGACGACACGAAGTCGACACGAAGAAGTCGACATGGTCAGTGCGCACCTCAAGAGCACGTGCCAATATACCCAAGTCGACATTAATCATTCTCAAAAGTCGCAACTTCAATCCGCCTTGCCGACAGCACCCCCTCACAATTCATCTTTGGGTTCGAAGGATTGATTCTCTTTTGTCTTTCGACCTGAAATATCCTATTCGACATCGGAGCAGACAGCGCTTTAGCTCCATGCAAACCACCAAGAATGAAGTGCATCATGCCTCGCCTCTTACAAGCTCTTCAATCTGTCGCCAGTCAACACAAGACTCTGGGACCTGAAACTCAGGCTCCCAAGGCCAAGATGTCTCCGCTGTAGCACCGGAGCGCCTTTCCACCAGCTCATCCTCTGTCTCCTCCACAGTCGATGGTGGGTCTGGGTTGGCAGCAAGCTGAGCCTTATAGTTCTGGAAGTCGTGATAGATAAGCAAGACGCCATCGGTCCTCTCACGCTTCTCGTACACCTTGCTCGGGTCATTCGCGCGGAGTCTGGCATTCTTATAAGTCGACATTTCGGGATTCCCCCAGGCTCAATTAACTCTACCAGCCCATACCAGTTGCTAGCTTGGTAGAACTCGTAAACGCACCCGCCAGAGAAGCTCCGGCACATCTCCGGTGAATACAGCGCTTTCGTTTCCTGAAACAGGCGAGGTTGGTGCTCGGCATTGCCGTATTCGGAGAAGAAGATGGGCACAGTTGCGGGTCGTAGTTGGTCGGTCTATCTCAAATCAGCAAAGTGAAGCGGGTACTCGAAGGTCGAGACCAGTCACGTACCAAATCGTTGTAGCAGAACTGTGCCGGATCCGAATCGTTGATCGGTGAAGAAAAGTTGCAGCACTATTGGGACGTTAACATGTGTTATATCCTACACAATCCTCAAAGCAACTTACTGTCCAAAAATCAATCGTTTCAGATTGCGTGCCAAGCGTCAAGAACTCCATGATCGTGCGATCCCGTGCGCCAGCAGTTGCTGCCTCATATCCCACTAGTAACACCCGCTGGCCAGTGGCCTCATACTTCAACTGCATGTATCTCTTCACATCTCGAACGACAGCGCCGAGTACCGGCGTTGCGGACATGGTAGCATCGTTGTTAGTCAACATGCTCGCCGCAAGTATGCCCAGTGTGTTGGGATAGCGAGCCATAACATCCACAGTCGCAAAGTAGCTTGAGAGCGCATCTTCCGTGTAAGATCGATGGGGGTCGAGGCGGTTGATGGCAGAAGCCGAACTTGACACAGCCTGATACACAGTTGTTCAGTAATGTCCAGTATGATTGACAGCCCGTTACCACAACACTGACCGTCAGAACGTATATTCCCGCTTCCTCTAGCAGTTTCATGGCCTTGTCGTGCGACTTAGTGTTGTCAATTTTGACTGTCGGTATTGTGAGCGCGCAGGCACTAATCATAAGGTCGTGGTGTTCATACTGACAGACATAGACAGTGTTCAAGCCAAGCTCCTTGAACAGGAGCACGTCACGCTCCAGACTCGGGAGATAGTCGTCTGCAATCGGATCTACGCCAATTTCGACCTGGTACGCGACTCCTCGGACGAAGAACTTCGGGACGTAAGGATCCGTCACCATGTATGGGCGCAAGAAAACTCACTCTTGCATCGCCTTTCCAGAGATACCGCCCGCGAATCTCGATCGGTGTGGAACAAGGCTGGCAGCTCATCCTCTCGACAGATAGAACGACTGGGACAGCTAGTCAGTCCCACAGATGAGGAACTGTGAAGAAATTGTAGAAATGAGATAAGTGGCAATGCGTGTTGTGCTCTGGTTGGACTTTCCGTCTGCTGTCGTTGTACAGCTACTAGGTTTTCAGGTCGCTTCTGAGGGATACCGTTCCAATGACTTGCCTTTCTAGATGCTAAAGACCGAGCTCTTCGTGGTAATATGGCTGGCCACGAAGGTGGTGGTGAAATCCTACAAGCCGAGCTGCGTCAGGAGGAGCGACATCATCCTGCAGTGCCATTTCTGCAGGTCACTGTGCACCTGACTTACAATCTCAAGACTCTATCAATTCCCAGATGGAGCAACGCAGGACTTGTACCTGATGAGGTGGAGATAGGAGTGAGAGATGACACCTCGCACCCGGGAGTCCCTTGAGATGTTCAGCGACGCGCTGAGTCTTCTTCCACTGCTTGTCATCAGACTGGACCAAACGACTCATTCGACAAAGATTCAGGCGCCTCTCTATTCACTCATACATGAGGTAAGCCGATGAAAACTACTTGACAAGGTATGTCGGTCTGCTGGCCCGGCTCTTCCATGATCACACTTCAAGTTTTCAACCACCTTCCCCTTTCGGCTTCCGTTGACGGAGCTCGCCAAAATCTAAAACCTGAACATTATCTCGCACACTTTCTGCTTACTGCTCTCATCTTGACCACCCCAATATACTTTGTTCGACAAGATGGCTAAGCAACTCGAGCTTCCGGATGGAAGAAACCTGGACTACGTGGTGGTGGGTAAAGAGGATGGCTTTCCACTCATCTGGTGCCACGGAACCCCTTCTGGCTATACAGCAATTCCAGCTCTGGAGAGCGCTTGCGAGAAACAAGGCTTCAAGCTGGTGACCTTCTCTCGAGCTGGCTACGGTGGCTCTTCCCGAAGAAAAGGGCGGAGTATAGTAGCCGATGTCGACGATGTGCGTGCGCTGCTGAAGCATCTGGGCCACGAGCAGTGTGTAGTCGGCGGATGGTCTGGCGGAGGCCCGCATGCGCTGGCGTGTGCTGCCAAACTCGAATGCTGCCTCGCCGTGGTCGCGGTGGCTGCTGTGGCCCCATACAACGTGGAAGGACTTGATTGGTATGCATTATTAGGCTCGTGCTCTCACCTAATATTATACGATGCTAACGATTCTACCCTTCTCTGTCCAGGCTGGCTGGTCAAGGCCAAGATAGTTTGTTTAGAGCTCATGCACTCAGTTTCCACCGCTGATGACCACGACAGATATAGAAGAAACTGAGGCTGCACTCCAGGGCGAAGAGGTACTCGCCAAGTTCTGCGAGAAACAACGACCAGAGATGATCCGAGGCACAGCTGCCGATATCGTAGAGCTGATGAAAACGTTATTACCTGAGGTCGATCAGCGAGCATTGCTGGAGTCGGACGATCTAGGAAAGTACATGTAAGTGCTTGCTTCGGTGTGATCTCCGTTACACCATCTTCGGCGATATGCTAACGTGCTTGCTACGCCGTCTGCAGGGAGCAAACCGTGAGTACACCCCACCTTCTTTACGCCACTGCTAATCTCACACCATCCCTCCAGATGAAAGAAGGTCTCAAGAATTCCTGTGACGGCTGGGTCGACGATAGCCTCGCCTTCTTGGAACCATGGGGCTTTGACGTCGCTGACGTGAAATGTCCTGTGTCGCTGTATCAAGGTGACCTTGACTTGATGGTTCCGTTTGGCCATGGCCAGTGGTTGGCATCTCATATCCCCGAGAAGTTCTTAAAGAAGCATTTGTACACTGGTGAAGGGCACATCTCCATCTTTCTGGGCAGGATCGAGCAGATGCTGGACGAGATGAGGGAAGCCATTGACAAGAAGGCTTGAGGGTCTACTGATAGACGACAATACTCACAGCTTAATCAACAATCAGAGCTCGATACACGAGCACCCTCTACTTAGCCGTGCAACAGGTCTAAGTCTCTCTAACTATCTTCTTACAAGCTCGACAGATGAGTCCCCGACGCCGGAACACCTCACAATGCCAGATGGTGGGCCGCCATCATGTTGAAGCAAGTTTCGGATTCCTGGGAACCAGTGCAATCGCACGATCAGTCCATTTGTACCGACTTCCAGGATCAGAACGCATCCTGCTTGAGAATGAGGGCACGGCAGTGCGTTCCGCTTACGAAGATCCAGACTCCACTCAAGAGTGCAGTGGCAACAGAGACCGCCCATTACATCCCATTACTCGGTATCTCCAGGCCCAGTATACCAATTGTGGAGAGCAGTCCAACGTTCGGGAAGATGAAGCCATACCACGTCATGTGGAAGCTCATCTGATGGGCTCGTCTGGTGATGGCGAAGAAAGCGAAGAGGAAGAAGAAGATGCCCATCCCGATAATAGCAATGGCGAGACAGGTACGTATACACTTGAGGCCGGAGATATGTACTTCACTCCGTCTGCCTACCCGCATCAGATCGAAGTCCTGCCGGAAGGTGGGGAGGAGATCCATCTCTGCATCTTCTTCGATCAGCCCATGCCCTTCGACATCGGATACAAAGCCAGTGCCACGGGTATGCCGCATGAGGCGATGGCGGCGACGATGGGGATTGAGAGAAGCGAAATGCCCAAGCTCGAGGATGCCTTCGGGGCTCCATTGATCGTGCCGAAGATCAATGCTGTGGATGAGGTTGAGGAGTGGACGAAGTAGCGTTGCCGTGAGGACCCTCGTTTAAATTTCTGGAGTTACTTCTCCAATTTCCTTTGGTCACTGAGCATTCTGTAGGATGGGTAGATGGAAGATAGGCTTATCTGCTCAACGGACATGTTGTTTCTCGAAGGATCAAAGGACATTTCCGGACAACGACTTGTGCAATAGAGGCTCTCTTGTCTCAAGCTATAGATGCTCACGTCCCGACAGTCTGACAATCTTCGGCTGCTTACATCCATCGATCTCTGCACCGCCTTCTGTCGGCTTCACTGTCCACGTCGCATCGATCTGGCCCAACTTGGAGAAGCTCGGAACTCGTACCTTGATTTCGTCCTTGGTACAAGCTCCCAAAACCGCCTTCTCAATGCTGCTCTCCCATGCGTAGTCAGGCCTTTCTTTCCGACCGATGAGAAGAGCAGTATCGTGGCGGACGAGCAGTGGCAGATGGAAGTTGTCAAACGTCTCGCGGTGGTACCCCGGGCCCTTCCGTACCTTGCCATCCAGCAGACCTGTCCATTCACCAGCTGGAACGTAGTACTCGCAGTCGCCTTTTGTGTTGAAGATCGGTGCCACTAGTAAACTCTCGCCGAGCATATACTGCTGATCCAGCGTTTGGCACACCTTGTCATCCGGAAACTCGATCACCATAGCCCTCATCAGCGGTAAGCCCTTTTCCTTTGCATCGATGCATTCAGCAAAGATGTAAGGCATCAGCATATTTTTCAGCTCACAGAATTTCTTCAGGATCTCGGAAGCCTCATCGTCGATAGTCCATGGCGCACGGCTCGTTTTACTCCCATGCAACCTCGAATGCGAAGACAGTAGACCGAACTGGACCCAGCGCTTGTAGATGGCCGAGTCAGTGTTCGCGGCAGCTTGACCCTCGCTCATGAAACCACCGATATCGTGCGAGTAGAAGCCAAATCCGGACATTCCCAGACTCAAGCCGCCGCGGAGTGATTGTGCCATGCCGTTCCAGGTGCATTCGCAATCACCTCCCCAATTGACAGGAAAGCGTTGACAGCCTGCAGTAGCACTGCGAGCAAACAGAGCAGCCTCGGCACTTCCACGCTTCTCTACGATAGCGTCATAGACGGTCCGATTGTAGATGAAAGAGTACCAGTTGTGAGCTGCGTAAGGATCGATGCCGCTGTGATATTGGACGTCTTCCCATGGTATCCACTCTCTGTAGTTTGAGCACGTTGATCAGCAGATAACTCCAAAATTTTGGTGAGCAAATGGAAAGTGTCAAGGATAAGAGCAGCATCATCGTGCTTGACAAGTGTTCTGGGAATGTGTCACTCACCCAAAATCGGTCTTGAAGGAGTCAACACCAATGTCCAACAGGTTCTGCAGGTTCTCGGTGTACCATTTGACAGCGTCGGGATTAGTGAAATCGACAACACCCATGCCAGCCTGCCAAATATCGCTCTGCCAGACATCTCCATTCGAACGCTTGATCAAGTAGCCTTTCTCGGCAGCTTCGTCGAATACACCCGATTCCTGGGCGATGTATGGGTTTATCCAGACACATACTCTGAGCCCTCGCTCATGGACGCGAGAGAGAAAGGCTTTGGCGTCGGGAAAGAATTCCTCGTCGAAGGTAAAGTTTGTCCACTGATGTGCCTAAAACACAAACAAGCCGGGTCAGTGGTGTCTCAGGTATGCACTCCCTCTTTTTGCGGCTTACTTTCATCCAGAAACAGTCAAAATGGAGTGCACTCATCGGGATCTCTCGATCTCGCATGCCATCCAGCTGCGCAGTCACTACCTCCTCGCTGTAGTCCGTGAGGAACGAAGTGCTGAGATACAGTCCAAAGGACCATGGTGGAGGCAGTGGCGCTCGGCCTGTGAGCAATGTGTACTTGGCGAGAACATCTTTCGGCGTTGGTCCGTGGATGACATACCATCGTATCTGCTCGCCTTGAACCGAAACCTGTACTCGTGCTAGGCGCTCGCTCGGTCTGGACTTCGAGTGACACCAGCGAAGTGTGGTCGAAGAAGACCCCGTAGCCTTCAGATGTAAAGTAGAAAGGTACATTCTTGTAAGTATAAGGCGTGCAAGTTCCAGCATCCTCGTTCCACAAGTCCATCGATTGCGCATTCTTGGTCAACGGGCCGAAGCGCTCGCCTAGACCGTAGACATGCTCTCCTACGTCCAGACCGAGAGAGAGTGCCATATAAGGCTTGCTGGCCCCCGATGCAGGCGCGCGATAATAGGGATCGGCTATTGTGGTTGAGGCTGTAGCTGGATATGGAGTACGAGCATCACCGGGTGCAACTATGTACTGCAGACAGGACCGTCCTATATCTGTGAGTACCACATCGCTATCCTTCGTGCTGTAAGCAATATTGAAGGATGATGCCTTCGTAGACAATGTAGCTTTCAGGTCTCCGGCTTCCAGTGTGACGGCATTATCTTCTTTCGACACCTTCACAAATGGGCTGTCTGGCTTGCCATCTGGGAAGAGTTCGAAGCGTGGTTCTTGGTCCTTGACGCCTTTGAAGTGAGTAGCAGAGCATGCGAGGATTCCTGGGGATGGAGAGGATAACGAGACAGTAATTGTAGGCTTGTTGAGCGTATCGCCTCTATCCTTGACATGCCGAATCGTGCAAAGAGCCCTGATCGTGTCGTCTTGGAGGGTCAGATCCCCAACTTCGACTGCGTTGTAGATGGAGTGGTTCTCGCGGTCGAACCAGATCCCATTGGTGAACCTCATGTTGGGGATGGGTCAAAGTCTTCAATATCCAGTGATTAGCTTATGCAAAGCGTCGAGAATAAGAGCTTTGCCACGTCGGTGAACGCAACGAGAAGTGTTGTTCGATAATGACTTTTGTATTGCTTGATTGAGACAGCGAACAACGGCCACGAGATGCTCCACAGCTCCACCGTGGCCTGCGGCTGCTTCGCTAGGCCATCCATCTTACGCGACTCGCGTGTCATCAGCACAACAGACAGCGCTTGTATCGCGCTTAGGCAGTGAGTACTCTGATAGCCGCTGTGCGTGGATGATATTGGGAGCGGAATTGTGCACAAGTCATAGACGCGAGCGACGGGTGAATTGATTGGGTGCCGAGCAGCCGACTGCTGATAGCCGCCGGCTATTGTGAACAGCCTGGGTCTGAGCTGGCAGGCATTATTATTCCACCGGCACTTTCCATCATCGTTTAACGAAGGGTGGGAATAAGAACGGAGATCGTCCGAGCAGAGTTCTCTCATGAAGGAGACCTCGCTGGTCAACAAGTTATTGGATGGAGACCAATACGCACTGCGTGGAAGGTCCGTGTGGAGCAGAAAGTGCCACAGCCATACATAATGGCAATAATGTGCAGCTTGAAAATGATATGATAGTTTGCATGACAAGGTAGCCCCCCTCCACGTAGTACAACTCAAGATGGTGGTGCCGGATTGAAGCTGATCTTCCTCGAGGCTCGCTGCGATGGTGGGATTCCAGCGTCATAGAGGATCTGCTTGTAGAACGTACTCAGCGTATCGAGCGAAGTGTATCTCGTCACGTTAAAGACGAAATCGCCGTGAGAGTTTCGGCCATTCTCGAGTGGCAAAGGCGGCGCTACAGCGATGTTGAAGGTGGTCAGGTTTCCAGTAGTCTGATTTGTCGTCTCGTTTGGCTGCCACCAGCCGTCGTTATCGGTCCTATACACATTGCCTCTCACGTTGACGACACTGTTGGAGTCGACATAGAAGCGGGAGCCTTCATCGTGGTGGTAAGCTGCGTCCTCCTGTTAGTCGGTAGCAAATGCTTTCGGGGTGTTCTTCCTTTTGCTCTTCGGCATACTGTTTTCGCTGTCGTGGAACTCCGGTTGTCCTGTCTACTGTACCGAGATCTTTCCGACCTCGATTCGAGCCACCGGCGGAGCTATTGGCACATTCGTTTCTTTCCTCGTTCAGGTCGTCCTTGCTCAGGCGTCCCCAACTGCATTGGAAAACGTGGGATGGTGCGTACTCGTGAAGATCTGGCCAGATTCCCGAGCTAACATTGTCAAGGCGATACTACATATTTTTCCTCGTGATGAACCTCTCCACTGCCGTTTGCGTGTGGTTCTTCGTGCCGGAGACCATAAACAAGAGTTTGGAAGAGATCAACGAGGTCTTCGGCGATACGTTCGTGACCGTTCACATGAGCGACTCCATCCCTGCAGAGAAGTTGGAGGTCTCCGCACACGTCGAGTCGGTGGAGCTCAAAGCTTAGTCCAAATGGAAGAGTCGGTTGGCATTCCTGGTCGATGTATAGTGCTGGTGCTGCGATCATGGCCAAAGGTACATAGTCTTCTGTTACGTAGTTTCGTTCTCGGTATTCAGTCGTCTCAACATCATGAGTACACCCCAAATGTCTCAGTAATATGCCTATATGTATGTGCATGTGTATGTTCTAGTCAGTGATATCAAGAAGGTGTAAGAGGGAGATGAGGAGGAGAGGAAGTGAGTGAGGTGGCCCGAGTGCGCGCTTGCTCTTGCCAAGGCAGGTGGCTGGATCTTTGACCTCGCCTCCCGTCTCGCAACAGTTCTTCGGCGTGTACAGATACAAGAGGTAAAAACCTCACGGATGTGCGTGTGCTATCCGTAGACACCACACATTATATCTGGGCAGCAAGATCGAGACCGGATACCAATAAGCTGCTTGTGTTAACATACAGTACGGATTTTCGAACTGGGATGACAGACACTCGAGCACGGAGGATTCTTTCATCTCTACTACTCCGTGGCAACGTGGTCATGACAATCCGCATCGCCTGGCGGAACTCTCCACGTCGAAGAACGGGCTCGATCGAAAACTTAGCTGTTTACGGATAGCTGTTACGCCCTCTTACACGATCGCCACCGAGGATCTGCCATCCCAAGGTCACAGCACGACTGAAAGACTCCTTCTGTCGTCATGGAGGCCGAAGCAACTTCACGGGTACCGGTGAGACCGCGGAAGCGCATCACGAAGGCGTGCGATCAATGCAATGCTAGCCGCAGCAAATGCGATGGTGATCGACCGTGTGCTCGCTGCCGAGAGGTGGCCGCCGTCTGCACGTTTGATCGCGTTTCTCGTCGTCATGGCCGAGTTAGCAAGACGCACCACTCCAAGCACTCTTTCACTGGAGGAGCGTCCACGTCGAGCAGAGAGCGCTCTGTGCTTCCCAATGGACCACCAACGGGTAATGGACTCGTTCAAATCGAGCCACAACCGACAGGGTCGGTTCAAAACACCATGCAAACTGGTACGGCTCAGATAAAAGCCTTCTCAAGCACTCCTTCTGCATGGTTTGCAAACGAAACCTCGTATGGCGATATGTATGGGGAGTATCCAGCAACCTGGTTGAACGACCTCTAGGGTCAGAATATCGATCACGGAATGTATGCCCAGAGGCTGCAACCAAGTTATCAGACGCACAATTTTGCAGAGCGAGCTGGACAGGCAACCGACAGGACACCTACGGCTGGGAACGTGCTTGGTTCCTCACCAACATCAACACAGACCCTTCGGTATCCTGTGTTGGAGCCGCTGGTTCCTTGCATCAAACGTAACCTGTCTTTGTACTAGCGTGCGATCTACTAGAGGCCTATGTCGCAGATACCGCGGAAGGCGTTCATTCGCCATCTTCACCGTTACTGCTTGCGCACATCTTCAAGAGAGAATCCATACTTTCTCACAAGCCCCGAAAATGTACTCCTGCACTTCTGGCAAGCATGCTTCTAGTCGCTGCGCACACGACAGTATTCCCTTTCTTCGAAGCATCTCCAACAGGTGAACTGACTCTCTCGGCTCTCCGGAAGGCGGAACTTACCTTACTGACCTTCGTTGTAGCACGAGACCGACTTCAACGTAGCCTACTGCAGCTCAGCTTAGCTTTGATGGACAAACTGCCTGAAGCCAGGGGCCGTCGGTCCGAGACACAGGACGCTCGTATTAATAAGCCAGAAGTGCACGATCTTCCTCGTTCTACTGCAGCGCGGGGATTATTTGTGGTGTTTTGTGGTGTGCAGGCTACATATGTAGCGCATCCGAGCTTATACACTATATACATATAGATTGGCTATATACTATATGTTCGTATATATAGTAGCTATATGTTTTAGTGGTTTTTAGCAGTGTGAGGCTATAATTCTATGTCGTAGCTATAGAATTACAGAGGGAGTAGTGAATTTAGAGGCCTCTAATTAGCTGGCAGAACCTCGGCTAATAAGATAAGATTAGAAGTCACCATATCATATATAGTAACTATATATAGCACCTGTACTCACTTGTCACCACACTATATACATATAGCTGTTATCCACCATACCACAACACATCCCCGCACTGCCAGAGGGCCTTCCATATGCTTATACCGCCGGGGACGCTAGAAGGGAGCATCGCAGGACTGTCCCTTCGCAGCCTGGATGTTAGTAACCTTGACGCCTCCGGTCCAGACACTGTTAATGTCTAACGTATTTGAAATGTCCAAAGTAGGATCGCTGTTCAAAAGTACTAGATCGGCGCGCATTCCTGCAGCAATAGAGCCTCTATCAGACAACCTGTACAGCTTTGCAGCGCCAGCAGTAGCCGCCTGGATGACTTCGGCGTTACCAAAACCAGCAGCTGCGAGATTTTGCAGCTCGCAGTGAAAGGTCCGACCGAATGGCAAGTTGACTCCAGCAGAGTTTCCAACGGCATCTGTCCCAGGAGAGATGGGAATTCCAGCCTTATGCATATTGGCTACGTTAGTTTGTACGTTTGCATAGCTGCTACCCGGTGGAAAGCCAAGACGTGGTGGCAGTGCGGGGTTGGCAAAGACAATCTTGTAGAACTCCATGGTAGGGATCACAAATTGACCTTGTGAGCGAATCTGGTTGATCTGAGAGCTGGATAGAAGGCCGTCTACTGGTGTATGCTGAATGCCATCAGTCTTGGATTCGATGGCTTCCTCGTAGTTCTCCAACAAGGTTGCATGCGTGACGGCTAGTTTGTCATGTCCGTGGGTGGCTTGGACCAGTGCTGTTTGTTGCTGAGTAGTTGGACCTCCAGCCTCAGAGATGATCTTGAACATGTAAGACCCGTTGCCAAACGTGTAGTCGACTAGAGCTGGAAGATTTGTCCCGGCGTTGATGGTGTCCTGTGGGGGAACACCGAACGCCACGGCGTGAGTGCTGCCCGTGCCACAGGCAATCTCGCCAGCCGTAATATAGTCTGTGGTGCCAATCTGACTTTTGAGACCGGCGCATTGCGTGTAGTTCAGACAGGCCATGTTCATGGCAGTGGTTAAACCATAGCCGGAAAGCACGGACAAGTCGCTGCACGTTTGTGGATGGACGTGGCTCTCGATAAATCCAGGGATCAGGAACTTGCCAGCGCCACCCACAGTGGGAACTCCGTCGATGGTGGCTCCACCTACAACCGCGACCTGATTCCCCTTGACTAAGACGTTTTCGGAGTTACCGAAGCCATTTCCGTTGAATACGCGTACGTTCCCGATAGCAAAGATGTTGTTTGCAGGTGGAGAAGCCGAGGGCACGCAGATTGACGCTCCAGTAGTTTGTAAAGCTGCTCGAGCAGCAATGTGCTCAACAAAGCATGCTTTGCCAGTGGTGAACAGAGTCGCCACAAGGGCCAACAAGATCGAGTTTGGATGCATAAGGGAAGTAGGATGGACGTGATGTAACTTGCTTGGCATGCTGAGTCTTGGGGATTGTGAAAAAACACTCTGATGGCTTACTTGGCAGGCATGTAGCGCTTTTATGCTCAAAATCTTGATAGCTTCAGCTATGTAACATGGAGACTGCACTTCAGCACATTCCTCTTGGGAATCCTACCACATTTAGTGCCTCGATCTGGAAGGTGAAAATACATTGTGTGGGGATTCAACGTCTGTGGGGCTTATTTCACGCCCGGGAAGTCTGAGATGCCGAAATGCATCAAGATAAGTGTGGGGTTTTCAGCCCGTGTCTCCTCCATGAAGTCGAATGGAACGATCTTCACCCGAAGTAATTACCCCAGGGTCCCACACCCCAGGGTCCCACATCATGTTAGCCGCATGTCAGAGATTGCGCACCACGGCATCGGCTCTGTGGGCTTCCACCTTTTGCGGAGATTCGGGAGTTCGTGGCTTGCTAAGCCCTATGGCTCGGTAAACCCCCACCTACGTTTACCTCATGCTACCATGTATTAGCTAGGGGAACGTGTACGATTCGTGATAAATAGATAATGCCTATGGAGATGAAACGAAGATCGCCTCTTCTGCTGCTCAGAACGTCTTTGATACTCGATCTCCACAATCCATTGAGACTCGCTGTATCGGACGTACCCCAGTCT